>ENA-OZRO01000013-OZRO01000013.1-human-gut-metagenome-genome-assembly--contig:-NODE-13-length-119036-cov-22.978988_pt1 | contig 119036 bp, 117 predicted proteins | sample MGYA00243267_ERZ653941 | MGnify/ENA primary metagenome ERZ653941 (study PRJEB26926, sample SAMN06164615) | human gut metagenome | biome: ENVO:00009003; feature: ENVO:2100002; material: ENVO:00002003... | reverse complement strand
ATGGTGGAAAGAAAGAAACTCCACGGTGGAAAGAATAAACGTTCGGATGGAAAAGCCTAACCGTTGGAAGGAAAAAAGCATAGGAATGCCTAAGAAAAGAATTAGCTATTGCATTTAGTTCATTACTTATCTCTAATGAGATAATTTATTTAGCTCAACAGCGGATGGAGTGAATTTCACTTTCAATCGATGTTAATTATGAATCAGTTACGAGCTACGGGCTACAAGTACCTTTCTGAACAGAACGCAGCTACTTTATCACCCTATCACCTTAACACTCTCTTATTCCTTCTGCACCGATCAAATTCAACTCCTGATTCACATGATATATAGAAAAAGAGAATATGTCATACTCTTATTTATACTTTCTTTTTCTTCGGCAATACTTGATTCAGCACCACATATCCGAGTATTCCGGCAATAATAGTACCACACAATACACCGAATTTAGCCTGATTCAGCAATTCCGGATAAGCACCGGAAAAAGAAAGATTAGCTATAAACAATGACACTGTAAACCCAATGCCCCCCAACAGCGAAACTCCTGCAATATTCTTCCAGTTCATACCTTCAGGCATTCGGGTAAGTCCACTTTTGATAGTCAGCCAGGTGAAAAGGTAAATCCCCAGAAACTTACCAATAAGAAGCCCCATGCCGACAGCAAGACTCACATTCCCTATAACTTCTCCACTACCGCCAAGAACCACTCCCGCATTAGCAAAGGCAAATAAAGGAAGAATAACAAAATTCACAACCCCATGCAGATTATCCTCCAAAGATTGTAAAGGGCTTATCACGCGATCCGAAGCTCGCTCCACTTGCTTCAATGTAGCAATCTGCTCATTCGTCAATACTATATTATCAGACTGCACGATCGGGAAAGAACTGACAATAGCCCGGATACGCCGGATATATTTACCTGCATCCAATCGCGGACGGGCAGGTATAACAAATGCAAGTATCACACCGGATATTGTACTGTGAATACCGGATTGCAGGAATAAATACCAGATAATAATGCCAAAGAAAAGAAAGAATATCTTCTGCGTCATACCAAACTTGCCCATATAATACAAAAAGATATAAAGGATGGCAGCCACAATCAAATAACCGTAAGCAACTTCAGAACTATAAAAAATGGCAATCACCAGAATACCACCAATATCATCTACTACAGCAAAGGCAGTCAGGAAAATCTTCAAGCTCAATGGTACGCGCTTACCCAACAAACTAAGCACTCCTAAGGAAAAAGCAATATCCGTAGCCATAGGAATAGCCATACCTTGTGTTTCAGGAGTATCAGGAGTTACTAGAAGAAAATAAGCTACAACCGGAAGTATCATTCCCCCGCATGCTGCAATAAATGGTAGAATAGCCTTTCGAAAAGAAGACAATTCGCCAACCAGTAATTCACGTTTTATCTCTAATCCTACAGCCAGAAAGAAAATCGTCATCAAGCAATCATTGATAAACTCAATCATCGTAAGATTATGACCGCCATGCGAAAGCAGGTTAAAATCGCCTATACGCAAATGCAACTCTTGCGACAGGAAACTCTGATACACAGGAGCTAATGAAGAATTGGCAACAATAGCTGCCAAAATAGCCGTCAGGAATAATAAAATACTCGCCACTACATTCAGCGCCGAAAAGTTTTTCACAGTACGTAGAATAATCATATGTTCGATTTAAGTATTACATTTTCAAAGGAATGCGCTATTAATGAGCTATTCCTGATAGCTCATTAATGCCAGTTTTTTAACCCAGAGCACAAATATACCTGTTAATATTAAATTTAACACAATAGTAAGTACAGAAATTACTAATGCCGGACCACCCAGATTGTAACCCAACGCAATAAAAATAACTCCTGCCCCTACTTCACCGCGAGTAAACATACCAATGGAAAGTGCCAGACGTTCACTCAACTTACGATCGCGATAGAAGAATACCGGAAACAACTTACCGACATTGGAAAGTAACGATACAATAACCACATGTACAATAATCAGTGCCCAAGGCATCATTTCCTGTGAACCTGTTATAGAGGCTAGCCCCATATCACCAGAGAGACTGATTCCCTGAAGCGGAGGCATACTCATACCTACCAGGAACATAAAAATAAATGAAATTCCTGTCGAAGCTTTACGTTCCCAAGCCGTATCAATATCCTTATGCTTCATGACCATACCCAGGACGAATGCCGGAAGCAACACCTCGATATGAATGCTGGCATCTTCGCCATATAAGTTCTTCGTAATAAGATAAAGCGATTGAGTGGCAGCAAACACCAGAACGGAATAAAACAGAATGGCTTTCCAATCCTGCCTCATATTATATTTACTCAGTTTCTTCCAACCGAAAGAAAGCAACAGAAAGACGATAAGGATAATAACCAACAACTGCCAGCGCGGTCCGATCATCATTATTTGCAAAGGAATCATTAAAAGGATGGTATCCAGATCATCAAAGATAGCCAACACCTGAATCTTCTTGTAGATCCAGCTGGACTTCAGTCCAATAGCCGCCAACATAGTGAATAATATACCTGCGGAAGTAGGAGCTGCAAAACGACTCAGCAATAAGTTTTCTTTCCATGCCTCCCAACTATCCCAGTATTCCGGTGGAAGTAAAACGAAAATATAATAAATAGCAATCAGAAACCAAGGCATGGCTGCTGTAGCCATTGCGACAAAATAATCTTTTGCGTATGTTTGCCATCGGGACTTGTCCACTTCGAACTCACGTCCCACATTAATCATAATGAATCCCAGACAAATATACAACAACACATTAGATACGGTTTTCACCGTACTATAATCACTTCCTGACCATGCAGGCAGATACTGCGCTATAAAGAGACCTACCACCAGGAAGGCCGAAAACGATAGAACTTTTCTCATTTATTATTAGTTAGAATTTTCAAAACAAAGGGGATTGCCAAGACAGTCCTACAGAAAGAGAACAATCCCCAGACTAATATGAATCTGCTTTTATGATTTTTTATATTAATCTAATTTCAACACCGCAAGGAACGCTTTCTGCGGCACTTCCACATTACCAATCTGCTTCATACGTTTCTTTCCTCTCTTCTGCTTTTCCAACAGCTTTCTCTTACGACTGACGTCACCACCATAACACTTCGCCGTAACATCTTTGCGTACTGCCTTAATCGTCTCACGAGAAATGATTTTAGCTCCGATAGCCGCTTGGATAGCAATATCAAACTGCTGTCTCGGGATCAGGTCTTTCAGCTTCTCGCACATGCGGCGTCCCAAATCATACGCATTGTCGAAATGTGTTAGTGTTGAAAGGGCATCCACCGGCTCGCCATTCAGCAAGATGTCCAGTTTTACCAACTTGGACGGACGGAAACCACTGGCATGGTAATCAAAAGAGGCATATCCTTTCGAAATACTTTTCAGTTTATCATAAAAGTCAATCACAATTTCTCCTAAAGGCATGTCGTAATAGATCTCCACACGATTACCGGAAATATATTCCTGCTTCACCAGTTCACCACGTTTACCCAGACACAAGGTCATGATAGGACCGATATAATCTGTGGTTGTGATAACGGAAGCACGGATATAAGGCTCCTCAATATGGTCGATCAAAGTAGGATCGGGCATACTTCCAGGGTTATGCACCTCTGTCATATGACCTTGTTTATCGTAAATATTATAAGAAACGTTCGGCACAGTGGTTATCACATTCATGTCAAATTCACGGTCAAGTCGCTCCTGCACAATCTCCATGTGCAACAGTCCCAGGAATCCGCAACGGAATCCGAAGCCCAACGCCAACGAGGATTCAGGCTGGAAAGTCAGTGATGCATCGTTCAATTGCAGTTTTTCCAAAGAGGAACGCAAGTCTTCAAAGTCTTCCGCTTCAATAGGATATACACCGGCAAAAACCATCGGCTTCACTTCCTCGAAACCTGCAATAGCTTCTTTACATGGGCGGGCAATGTGAGTAATCGTATCTCCCACCTTTACCTCTTTAGAAGTTTTAATACCGGAAATAATGTATCCCACGTCACCAGTACGCAGTTCCTGACGTGCCACCATTTCCATCTTGAGCACACCGATTTCATCAGCATCATATTCTTTACCGGTATTGAAGAATTTCACCTTATCTCCCTTACGGATCACACCGTTTACTATCTTGAAGTAAGCAATGATACCACGGAAAGAATTGAATACAGAGTCAAAAATCAAAGCCTGCAACGGTGCTTCCTCATCACCTTCGGGATGAGGAATACGCTCGATAACCGCAGCCAGAATTTCTTCTACCCCCATACCCGTCTTACCGGAAGCACGGATTATCTCACTGCGCTTGCAGCCAAGCAACTCTACGATTTCATCCTCTACCTCTTCAGGCATGGCACTCGCCATATCGCACTTATTGATGACCGGAATAATTTCCAGATCATGCTCAATTGCCATATAAAGATTGGAGATTGTTTGTGCCTGTACACCCTGCGAAGCGTCTACAATCAGCAATGCACCTTCACAAGCGGCAATAGAACGGGAAACTTCATACGAAAAGTCTACGTGCCCCGGAGTATCAATCAGATTCAGAATATACTTTTCACCCTTGTACGTATACTCCATCTGAATGGCATGGCTCTTAATGGTGATACCTCTCTCTTTTTCCAGATCCATATCATCCAGCATCTGTCCTCCGGTCACCTGTATAGTGTTGGTATATTCAAGCAGACGGTCAGCTAAAGTAGACTTACCATGATCAATGTGGGCAATAATGCAAAAGTTACGTATATTATTCTTCATCTTCTATAATTATCTATTAAATGCGGGCGCAAAGATAATGAAAAAGATGAGGTTTTGAAAGTGATTTATTCAATATCCGAAGTTGTAAATGTCTATATATCCCAGAACTATTCCATCATTCTACTGTTATGTATGGACAATAACCTAAACCATATAACTGAAATGAAAAAATTTGTTATTCTAGCATTCTCTTTATTATTACTTGCAGGATGTTCCAAAAATGAAATAATCATTTATGAATCATCCCCCGGAACCAATGATCCCGGTAACGGACAAACCTCACAAAAAGAAGATATACTCATCACATTTTCCGCTTCACTTGAAAGTCGTAAGGTAACCAGATCCATGTCTCCTATGCCCAAAGGATTAGTAAGCCAAATATATGCTTTTGAAACGACAGACAAGAATTTTAATGATCCGTTTGCCGAAGGGCTATATTCAACAGTTTCAGCTGGTACATTAACGGGGATGAAAGGATACAAAATGTATTTGAGTAACGGCTCTTATAACATGTATGCATTTTCAGAAAATTCTTCTACTTATCCTCCGAGTCTAACCGATGGAATATCGGCTCCGCTAAAGAATGGCGTAGATTATTTATGGTGGGAAAATCTGGACCAAGATATCACAGCTTCACAAATTCACATGCCCATTGTTTTTCAGCATATAGCTACTCAGGTCGTAGTTGACCTGTCAGCAGGTGAAGGCTTACAACTTGACAGTTTAGTATCTGCAACTATTCTTCCGCCTACCCCTGGTGCCAGCCTCGATATAGAAACCGGTATTATCGAAGCAACCGACACTTATGACACAACTCCACTTAATATGGGCAAGAATGGATTTCTCGCACAGGCCATTGTCTTACCAACCCGTGCAACCACCCCAATGTCAATGACACTAAAAATTCTCGCAGATGGAGAAACCACACCACGTACCTATACCGGAAGTATCCCTATTCCGGGTAAACTGGCCGGTGGATTTTCTTATGTCTTCAGCGCCATTATAGACGGAAATTCCGTATCGTTCCCCAATGTCAGCATTAAAGACTGGACCGAAGTAGACGAATCAGGCAATCCGATTTATCCGATACAAAAATAAGAGGAGATCACTCTTTATTATCAAAATACAACAACAAAATAGAAAATATGGAAACCCCAATATCTGAAATCAGAAGAGAATACAGCAAAGGCAAGCTGACACAATGCACTGTCCACGACAATCCTTTTGAGCAATTCGTGGAATGGCTGAATGACGCTATCATTCACAAAGAAGATGAACCCACCGCTATGATAGTAGCAACAGTTTCAGCAGAAGGGTTCCCCTCCACGCGCACCGTTTTGTTGAAAGGGGTAGAAAACAACCAATTTATATTCTTCACTAATTACGAAAGCCGAAAGGGAAAACAATTAGCAGGCAATCCATATATTTCCCTTTCTTTTGTATGGCACAAATTGGAAAGACAGGTACACATTGAAGGTAAAGCCGAAAAATGCCCCGACAAAGTTTCGGATACTTACTTTGCCACCAGGCCATATAAAAGCAAGATAGGTGCAAGAATATCTCCGCAAAGCCAAGTGATAAGCAGCCGTATGGAGATTATGCGAGCCTTCGTGAAAGAAGTCTTCAAGCTGGCAGGCCGCGATATTAAACGTCCCGATAATTGGGGTGGTTTTGCTGTAACCCCTACCCGCTTCGAGTTTTGGCAAGGGCGGGAAAGCCGTCTGCACGACCGCATCCAATATATACTTCAGAAAGATGGCAACTGGATACAGGAAAGACTAGCTCCTTAAACATCCTTCATTGATGAAATATAGTATATAAAAAGAAGCGTTGATAACATATAAATGTATCAACGCTTCTTTTTATAAGATAAATGTCAATCTCTCTCTTAAACCAACTTGACAAACAGTTCACCTTCTACTTCCTGAGTAGAAATTTTGTCTTCTCTCAACAACCAACCAAGACCCAAGAATAAATCTTTGTCTACCAACTTAGTTGCTTTCTTGATTTGTTTAGCAGTTAAACCTTCAGTCTCATTCAGAGCACTCCAAATTTTTCCTGCAGTTTCACCAGCTTTTTCTTTTAACATTTTCTTCTTGTTTTTAGTTATACATGCTTTAATCCAACTTCTCTCATTGATGAGGTTCAGATTTTATTTCAGCGGCAAAGATAGTTATATTTATGTTATATAACACATTATTCTCTATTTTTTTATGTTATATGTCATAAAAAGAGCATTTTTTCAGCAGGTCAGACCAAAAATATGACCTGTTTATATCAAACAGACGGTCTGTTTTCAAGATATTCCGCCCAGATACGGGCAGCTTCTTCTACCATCCTGGCACACGGACGTTTAGCATAATATTGTTCGGTACGTTCTTCGGGGGTAGACACTCCTTCCGGCTTCTTCAGCCCTAATAGTTCAGCACAAATTGTAGAACCGTTCCGTTTCTTAAACTCAGCAGCCAACTCCTGAACTACGGCATAATTGGCACCTTTTCCTTCACGATCCTTGGGATCAGTTGCCCCAGTCTCCAGCCCTGCAAGTAAAAACATACCGCATGCGGCTCCACAAGTCTGACGCATACGGCCAATACCTCCACCAAAAGAAGCTGCCATACGCGCCGCCTGTTCTTGTGTAAACCCATACATATCGGCAAAAGCAAGTACTACAGACTGAGAACAATTATAACCACTTTTAAAAAAATCTACTGCTTTTTCTATTCTTTCTTCAAACATCGTTCCTCCCCTTCCTCTTATCCTTCTATATCCAACAACATGGGGCAATGATCAGAATGTACAGCATCATTCAATATGCGCGCCTCTCTCAGCAGCGGACGAACCGGCTCAGTCACCATGCAATAGTCAATACGCCATCCTTTATTCTTTGCACGGGAATTAAAGCGGTAACTCCACCACGTATATTCCTGTTGTTCGGGATGCAATAGGCGGAAAGTATCAATAAAACCGGCATTTAGAAAACGCGTCATCCATTCTCGCTCCTCAGGCAAGAAACCACTATTCGTAGCATTTCGAATAGGATCATGGATATCTATCGGTTCATGACAAATGTTATAGTCACCACAAAGAATCAGTTTCGGACGCGATTTTCGTAACTCCGTCACATATTCCTGGAACTTCTCCAGCCATACCATTTTGAATGCCTGACGTTCGTCACCGCTTGTTCCCGAAGGATGATAAACACTCACAACAGATATATCGCCAAAATCGGCACGGATAAAACGGCCTTCATTGTCATATTCTTCCATGCCCATACCATATTCCACATGGTCCGGTTCCCGCTTGGTCAAAATGGCAACTCCACTATAGCCTTTCTTCTGTGCAGAATAAAGATAATGCTTGTATCCCAATGCACTCAGTGCTTCTTCCGGATATTGATCCGGTTGCAATTTGGTTTCCTGAATGCATACTACATCAGCTTGTTCCTGTTCCAGCCATTCCGGCAACCCCTTGCCAACAGCTGCACGCAGCCCATTCACATTATATGTAATAATCTTCATATGATTGTTTATTTGGTTTATACTAGTTCAGATATCAGCAACATAATATTCAATACGGTAACGATTCCCGCAATAGCATAGAGTACAAAACTACTCCACTTACTATTAACGTACTGCCCCATCACTTTACGCGAAGACGTTAGTCCCACCTGCAGGAAAACAGTAAATGGCAACTGAATACTAAGCACCATTTGCGAAATCAACAATCCCTTGAAAGGATCACCGATGAAGAATATCAGCAACAACGCAATACCCAATGAAAGGATTACGCCCACCTGAGAGTGGCTATCCTTGATATGATAGGATTCTCCAAAGATACCGGCAAAAATAGAGCCTGCCGCCATACCACTTGTAATGGTAGATGAAATACCTGCCATCAACAAGGCCAAAGCAAACACGACTGCAGCGCTGCTTCCAAGTAAAGGTTCCAACAAAGACTTTGCCTGTTGCAGTTCTTCAACCTGAATACCACTTTTAAAGAAAGTAGCAGCAGCCAGCAATATCATGGCACTATTGATAGCCCATCCCACAATCATGGAGAAAAGCGTATCAAACAGCTCATACTTCAAGACCTTACGAATAGAACTGTCATCTTGCTTATTATACTCATGGCTCTGTATTACTTCCGAATGCAGGAATAAATTATGTGGCATTACCACTGCTCCCAGCACACTCATAATAATCAGCATACTTCCTTCCGGAAAAGCAGGTGTCACCCATCCTTCTACAGCCAACGGCCAGTCAATCTTCACCAGGAACAACTCATAAATAAAGGATAATCCAATAACTGAAACAAACGCGATGATGGAACGCTCTATCTTCTTATATGAGTTCGTAAAAAGCATGATGACGACAAAGACGGTTGTCAATATGGCTCCCCATATAATGGGAATATCAAAAAGCATTTCCAAGGCAATTGCTCCTCCCAGTATCTCGGCAAGGGAAGTCGATATGGATGCCAACACCGCAGTACCCAGAATAGGACGGGAAACCCATTTAGGAGTATACTTCGTAGCAGCTTCCGACAAGCATAAACCTGTAACAATCCCCAAGTGAGCCACATTATGTTGCAATACAATCAACATGATCGTTGATAAAGTTACCACCCAAAGCAGGGAATATCCAAATTCGGAACCCGCCGCAAAATTAGAAGCCCAGTTTCCGGGATCAATAAAACCTACTGTAACAAGGAGTCCGGGACCAATATATTTAAAAACGTCCAGACCACCTAAATAGCGCTTATGATCCCTACGTTTCAAGTCTTTCAGAATATTTTTCATTGTTCGTTCTTTTTATGGCGTAAAATTACGAAATAATAACAAGCAAGCCACACATTCTGTTCAAAAAAGAAGCCCCCGGCATTGTACAATACCGAAGGCCAACCTATATATTTAAAAGTACAGGGATTTAGTTAGAATCCCATTTCATGCAGCGCCCTACATAACTGATCCGGACAAGAAGTCGGACGTCCTCCGCAACGAATTCCTTCCAGACGGGAAATCACATCATTTACCGACATTCCCTTTACCAAACGGGAAATACCTTGCAAATTACCGTTACAACCTCCCCAAAATGCAATATCCGTTATTATATTATCTTCTATTTCCAATTCAATGTGAGAACTACATGTACCTTGAGTCTTATAAGTATACTTCATTACTCTTCACTTCCTTCCGGCTTCATGTTGGTATAAACCGTTTGCACATCATCAAATTCTTCAAGACGCTCTATCATCTTGTCAAGAGTCTCACGTTGCTCGGGAGTTACCTCCTTCGTATCGTTCGGGATATAAGTAAATTCACCACCGACATCCTCAAAGCCACATTCCTCCAAATGTTTCTGGATGGCAGCATAGCTCTTCGGATCACCATAGATAGTGATTGTACCTTCTTCTTCATCCTCTTCAAACTCATCATCTACATCGTAGTCAATCAAGTCAAGGATGAGTTCTTCCATATCTATGCCGTCTTTCTTCTTGAAAGTAAACATACATTTGTGGTCGAACAGGAAAGCCAATGACCCCATAGTACCCAAGTTTCCACCAAACTTGTTGAACACTGAACGTACATCAGCAACTGTACGGGTCGTGTTGTCAGTCAATGTATCTACGAATACAGCAATACCGTGAGGGCCGTATCCTTCATAAGTCATTCCTTTGTAATCGCTCTGATCTTTGCCTAACGCATTTTTAATAGCACGGTCAATGTTATCCTTCGGCATATTCTCACGCTTACAAGTAGCGATAACAGAACGCAAAGTCGGGTTATTTTCCGGTTCCGGGCCACCAGCCTTTACAGCAATAGCAATTTGTTTACCCAGTCTTGTAAAGGTCTTTGCCATGTGACCCCATCTTTTCAATTTGGCAGCTTTTCTATATTCAAACGCTCTTCCCATTGGAATAATATTTTAATGTTTAACTTTTAATTAATTATCGAAGTTTTGCATCCAGTTTATCTTCCAGATTCTTCACGAGTTTCGACATCATCTTATCGATCATCTTATCGTTCAGTGTCTGCGTTTCATCCTGCAACAGGAAGCTGACAGCATACGATTTTTTGCCGGCTTCAAGATTCTTGCCTTCATAAACATCGAAAAGAGATACTTCTTTCAGTAACTTCTTCTCAGTTTCATAAGCAATCTTTTCTATCTCTGCAAACTGCACCTTCTTATCGATCAACAAGGCAAGGTCACGTTTCACAGCCGGGAATTTGGAGATTTCCGTATAACTGATCTTTACAGAACGGATAGCTTTCATCAACTCTTTCCAGTTCAGATCAGCGTAATATACTTCATTATCAATATCGAAAGCTTTGAGAATCTTCTTCGTTACGATACCGAATGTGGCAAGACGCTTTCCACCTTTAGTCTGTACAGACAAGGCAGTAGCATAAATATCGTCCACCAGATTACCTACTACCAGATTTCTCATATTCAGCCCTAAACGGAGGAAAATATTTTCTACGTAAGCTTTCAATTCATATACAGAACTTTCTTCATCAGCATGTGCCCAAGAGTTGGATACTTTCTTACCCGTTACCCACAATCCGAGATGATAATTCTCTGTATAAGCAGCCAACGACTTTTCGGGATTCTTCTTTTCTGCATCGAAATAATAGCAATTTCCGAATTCGAAGAATTTCAAGTCGGCATTCTTACGGTTGGCGTTATGAGAGATACTTTCCAGACCACCGAACAACAAAGTCTGACGCATTGCATTCAGATCTGTACTCAACGGGTTCAGCAACATTACCAGATTCTTAGAAGGATAAGTTTCCATACCATCATAATAACCGGCGCGTGTCAGAGAATTATTCAGAATTTCATTGAAACCACAACCTACCAACTGTTCAGCTACCAAATTCTGTAACTTGTTAGATTTATCATGTTCGCCTTTCGTTGTCAAGCTGGACTTCAACGTAGATGGTATCTCTACATTATTATATCCATAAATACGGAGGATATCTTCAATAACATCACAATCACGTTGTACATCTACACGATAAGGAGGTACAGCCAGAGTCAATCCTTCTGCAGTCTCATTGGTTATTTTCATTTCCAGACTGGTAACAATACTCTTGATTGTCTCCACCGGAATCACCTTGCCTACCAATGAATATACCTTCTCATAAGATAATTCTACGATGAAATCCTGAGCAGGAGTAGCACAAACATCTTTAATTTCAGAGGAAATAGTACCGCCGGCCAGTTCTTTCACCATCATGGCAGCCAGCTTCAGGCAATAAATAGTGATATTAGGATCAATACCTCTTTCAAAACGGAAAGAAGCATCTGTATTCAGCCCATGACGACGAGCCGTCTTACGGACCCATGTCGGATGGAAATAAGCACTCTCAATGAAAACATCCTTGGTGGTTTCCGTAGAACCGGAATCCAAACCGCCGAATACACCGGCAATACACATCGGTTTTTCCTTGTCACAAATCATCAGGTCACGATCGGATAATTTGCGTTCCACACCATCCAATGTGACAAACGGAGTACCTTCAGGCATTGTCTTTATCACTACTTCGCCACCTTCAATTTTATCCGCATCAAAGCAGTGCAACGGTTGACCGAATGCATGAACAATGTAATTTGTGATATCTACTACATTATTGATAGGACGCAGTCCGATGATACGGAGTTTATTCTGCAACCATTCCGGACTTTCTTTAACCGTTACGCCTTTCACCGTTACACCGGCATAGCGAGGGCAAGCCTCAGTGTTTTCAACTGTAACTTTGATATCCAAATCATTATTTTCAACGGAGAAAGTATCTACAGACGGCCTCTTCAGAGAAGTCGGTTTATTATTTTGCACCAGATAAGCATACAAGTCACGAGCTACACCATAATGCGAACAAGCATCGGCACGATTCGGAGTGATATCCACTTCCAGCACATAGTCGCTCTTGATGTTATAATAATCTTTGGCAAGAGTTCCCGGGACTGCATCAGTCGGCAAAACGATAATACCTGCATGATCCGTACCGATGCCTATTTCATCTTCAGCACAAATCATACCGTTGGACTCAACACCACGGAGTTTTGACTTTTTAATCGTAAAACATTCATCCCCATCATAGAGTTTTGCACCCAAAGTAGCAACTACCACTTTCTGACCGGCAGCCACATTCGGTGCACCGCATACTATCTGTACAGGTTCTCCCTGTCCCAGATTCACAGTAGTCACATGCATGTGGTCTGAATTCGGATGAGGAACGCATGTCAACACTTCACCTATCACGAGACCTTCCAGTCCGCCTTTAATTGTTTGCACTTCTTCTACACCACCTGTTTCCAGACCTATAGAAGTCAATGCAGCCGCAACTTCTTCCGGTGTCAAATCGAAATCGACATACTCTTTCAACCAATTATAAGAGATATTCATATCATTAATTTTTTATTGTTTCCAAAAGTGACCCGCAAAGGTAATAAGATTTTTTGGGTTGACAGGGAAAATATATCAAGAAATCTTTGATAGGATATATTCTTTTATTTGCTCCCAAGACTGATTCACAAACATATCAGGCATTGGCTCATTTTCTGCATCATCAAAATAAGCCAGACTTTTCATCGCCATGAAAATAGAACCATCATTATATTTCAATGAATAAAAACTCAGAATCTCATCCAAAGAGAAATGACGTAACAAGAATGCAATATCTATAAAATCCTTCTTAGTTCCCCGCCCTACCACCGCAGTTATTTTCATTGCAGCAATGTCTTTAAAACTAGCCATCCTGATTCCCTGTTTTAGTACCACTTCATCAAGCCACGGATATTTATAGTTCACAATATCCACTTTTATACCATCTATTAAATAAATATGTATATGAGGAGACTCTTTCAAAATAGTAAGAGTAGCAACACTCTTTATAGCATCAACCAATTCTTGAGTATCACAATTGATTGTGCCAAAGAAATCCAAATCAATAGATTTCCGATGCCCTAATTGCAAAGCAAGTGCTGTTCCTCCTACTAATCGTGTATCACGAAGTTCAGGAAGTTGCTGTAACTTTTTTAAAAGTTCCAGTGTTGAGGGTTCAATTGTCGATAAGCATAACATCTGAACTGTTCTTTAGGTGTTTTAGATATGGCAGAAATATAAGCTAAAGCACGAGGCTCTAAATCTCTCATTTCTTTCGTAACTTCAACAATCTTAAATAATCCGTAATACGACCGAAGCAAATTCCAGTCTTTCAGCAAACCATATTCCAACACTCTTTTTATGATATACTCAGAGTGCTTATCAAGGTCTAAATCTTCTCTCCGCACATCCCAAAACAGATGGGCGGAAAACATATTTATATATTGATTTGCAGACATTTTTAACCTTCTTTTTTGCAAAGATATGATTTTCTACTCAAAAACCATCCATTTCATAAACAAAACAACCTAGAATGGCAACGGTCCATCCGACCCCACCCCACCAAACGGATTATCTGTTTGAGGAGCGAATTCAGCCGGAGGCGGTATACTGCCATCACCTACCGCATTTATTTTGGAGCCATAAGTAGCTCCGCCTCCTTCTGCCGGATGCGGAATCACCATATCATCCTCCGGATTCTGGAAACGGGTATACTGACCGATAAAGCGCAAACGAACATCACCTACCGCACCATTACGATGCTTGGCAATAATAATTTCCGCCATACCACGCAAATCAGTACCATCTTGCGATGTATAGATTTTATAATATTCAGGACGATGAATGAAACACACCATATCGGCATCCTGCTCAATGGCTCCCGATTCACGCAAGTCACTCAGTTGCGGACGTTTACCTTCTTCACCTTCACGGCTCTCCACACCACGGTTCAACTGCGACAAGGCTATAATAGGAATATTCAACTCCTTCGCCAAACCTTTCAACGAACGCGAAATGGTACTTACCTCTTCCTGACGGCTACCAAACGACATACCACTTGCATTCATTAGCTGCAAGTAGTCGATAATAATAATCCTTACCCCATGCTCACGCACCAGACGGCGTGCTTTTGTACGTAGCTCAAATACAGACAAAGAAGGAGTATCATCCACATATAACGGCGCATCCAGAAGATCACGCAATTTATAGTCCAACTGTTGCCATTCATAATCTGCCAACTGTCCACTCTTGATTTTCTCACTCGGAATCTCGCACGCATTGGATATCAAACGATTCACCAACTGTACGTTGCTCATTTCAAGTGAAAACACAGCTACCGGATTGCGATAATTAACAGCTATATTCTTTGCCATAGAAAGCACGAACGCCGTCTTACCCATTGCCGGACGGGCAGCAATAATGATAAGGTCAGAATTTTGCCAACCCGAAGTCATTTTATCCAACTTGGTAAATCCGCTTTCCAAACCACTTAAACCATCTGTACGGGCAGCTGCTTTCTGAATTAATTGATACGCTTCGGCAATAACCGGATTAATCTGCGTATAATCCTTCTTCATGTTCTGCTGGGAAATCTCGAAAAGCCTTCCCTCAGCCTCCTGCATTAAATCGTCTACGTCCAGAGTCTCATCAAAAGCTTTGCTCTGAACATTGCTGGTAAACGTAATCAATTCACGAGCCAATGCTTTCTGCGCAATGATGCGGGCATGGTATTCAATATGTGCCGAAGAGGCAACCTTACTACTTAACTGGGTAATGTAGAACGGTCCGCCCACCTCTTCCAGATCACCACGTTTAGCAAGCTGTTCTTTTACCGTGAGGATATCCACCGGCTTCTGATTCACAGCCAGATCGGTGATAGCGGAATAAATCAACTGGTGCCGATGTTCATAAAAAGACTCCGGGCGAAGAATTTCACTTACCAATGAATAAGCGTCTTTCTCAATCATCAATGCTCCCAATACAGCTTCTTCCAATTCTGGTGCCTGCGGCTGTATACGTCCGTAATCAGTTACAGGCTGCACTTTTGCCTTGGAGTTACTTCGGGGAGTTCTTTTTTGTTCTGCCATTTTTAAATACTATGAATTATAAAGGGATGGCAAAGATAACGCTTATTAATCAAAATCATCCCTATTCTACCAAACAAAAAAAGAGCCATTCCCGAAATTCGAAAATGGCTCTTTACGTTTATATCAAACTTATTCTTAAATGGTCATTGCTTGACCGCCAATCACACCTGCAATGGCACTAGCCACGGCAATGATGACTTTCAATATCACATTCCAACTCGTTTTTTTCATAAGAGAATCGTTTTTTAATAATTAATATTCAGCGATTAACAGACTACGCAGTCTTCATTTTTCATTTTCAATGCCTCCGGCTCTGAATTTCTATCCCAGAGGATCGTCTTCTATTCCCCCATCACCCGAATTACCTCCTGAGCCACCATCTGAGCCACCTCCTGATGGAGCATTAGCTAAATTTTTCAGATAATCATCCAAGCTGACCAGATCCAGTTTTTCACCGGCACGAGTAGCAGTCTTGGTTATCTTCAATTCCCTGTTAGCCTGGAAGCAGATACGAACACTCTCCACACTCTTTGCGGTCACATCTTCAGTCTTATCTTCTCCCTTAGATTTTGCAGCCAGCATAAATACACCCAATCCGGCAATATTTACTGTTTTACCTTCCAGCAACTGTTCTTTCAGCTTCTCCACGAAGTTCTGCATAGTACTCCGGATATCACCAATAGAAAGCGAAGAACGATCCTGCATCTTCTGGGCTATGAATGCCAAGTCTACACTCTGTCCTAAAGTTATTAACTGAGGGAAAAACTTTTTGGGAGAATTCTCAACCCGAGGGTCAGACGGTCTCTCTACCGTTCTAAAAATTACACTCATACTTTTTCATTTAGAGATTTAAATTCTGTTTTAATTCACTTTGTTGATCAACGTTGATGCAAAGATGAGGATTAAATCTCTAATAAAAGTAGGAAAATGAGCGAAAAGAGTAGTTTTTCTGAGAAAAGTTGTAAGTAGTTATAAATGAATATTATACCAAAGCGCTATGATTTACTTTTTCAAACATGCCTTTATTTGCTCCACGATGTACGCTACGTCTTCATCTGTCACCCAAGGTCCGGCAGGAATACATAATCCCATATTAAATAAACGTTCTGAAATACCATTCACATAGCGAGGATTATTTGCATAGACAGGCTGAAGGTGCATAGGTTTCCACAAAGGACGGGTCTCAATACCTTTGGCATCAAGTTGCACACGAACTTCGTCATAATTAGTACCGGTCTTCTCAGGATCAATCAGAATCGTAGATAACCAATAGTTAGCATTGAAACGATCGTCAGGATTAGATTTCAGTGTAATGCCATCCACATCTTCAAAAGCTTTTGCATAAAGATCATGTACATGGCGGTGATGGGCAATATGATCTTCCAGCACAGTCATCTGACCACGACCGATACCCGCACAAATATTACTCATGCGGTAGTTATAACCGATCTTTTCATGCTGGTAATAAGGGAAAGGTTCACGGGCCTGAGTAGCATAAAACATGGTCTGCTTCTTTGCCGCTTCATCAGGAACGATTAACGCACCACCACCCGAAGTAGTGATCATCTTATTTCCATTGAAAGACAACACACCAAAAGTACCGAACGTACCACACTTTTGTCCCTTGAACTCGGATCCTAAAGCCTCGGCGGCATCTTCCAACACCGGAATGTCATATTTCGATGCAATAGCACAAATCTCATCAATTCTGGCAGGCATACCATAAAGATGAACCGGAAGAATGGCTTTAGGCTTTTTACCAGTTTTCGCAATTCTGTCTTTGATAGCCTCTTCCAGTAAAGCAGGGTCCATATTCCAAGTGTCTTCTTCACTATCGATAAATACAGGAGTTGCCCCCTGATAAGCTACAGGATTAGCTGAAGCACAGAAAGTGAATGACTGGCAGATCACTTCATCACCTGTACTGACGCCCAACTGAATTAAACCTAAATGGATAGCTGCCGTGCCAGCAGATAAAGCAACAACTTCCTTATTCTGTCCCACAAAATGTTTCAGATCTTCTTCGAAAGCATTGACGTTAGGTCCCAAAGGAACTACCCAGTTGGTATCAAAGGCTTCGCGTATGAAGTCTTGCTCCTTGCCGCTCATATGAGCGAGGCAAAGATAAATTCTCTTGTCCATGAAATTATATGATTAAAAGAAAAATGATAAATAAAGAAGTAAGAAAACGAATTAGCACTCAATCGAAAATATACTGCTCCTATTAAGATACCCTAAAGCAACTACTTATGCCACAAATAATGCGGTATAAACAAGCATTTTATGATGAATTTTATATGTTTAAAGAAGCATTCCATTAAATTGTTCCATTATCAACATGTATATTTTGCCCGGTAATACTATTTGCTTTCTCTGATAAAAGAAATGCAACAGTCTCTGCCACAGAGTTTATTGAAGTAGGTTTCTTTAATGAAGTACGCTTATAAATTCTGTCCTTCTGATTATCAGTCAAAGTAGAGCTCATTGAAGTTTCCATAAATCCTGGAACTACCACATTAGAGCGTATTCCAAGTTCTCCCCACTCCCGGGCCGTATCTTTGGAAAAAGCTTCTAAAGCTCCTTTACTGGAAGCATACATAGCAAGCCCTTTATAACCTGTATGTGCACTAATCGATGAAATATGAACAATACACCCGCATGTATGAAACAAAAGCATATTTCTCAGCACATATTTAGTGATCATCATAGGAGTAAATACATTAATCGTATACATATCCTGTAGGCGCTCAAGGTTCAAGTTCGTAATAATATCATCATAGGCTATCGCCGCATTATTCACAAAGCCATGTAATTGCACTTTATTTGTAATAAAATTCTTAAATATAGACACACGGATATTAGCCGAGTCTGACAAATCAACACTTGCAAAAAATATTCGTCCCGAGTGTTTTATTTCCAGTTCTTGAAACTCTTTTGAATAACTACGAGCAATTCCATATACTACATGACCTTGCTCAAGTAAAACTCTACAGACTTCCAGTCCGACACCACGTGAGCATCCTGTTACCAAATAATTCATGAACGTTTCAATTTACCTGTACGCGTTAACGCCAGAGATTTTACAAATTTTATACGGCGGGGAATCTTAAAATCCTGAAGTTGGTCCTTCAAAGCTGTACGAATATCCAATTCTGTCAATAAACTATTGGTGTCTTTCATGATATCCGCACAAAGGATATTCCCAAGTACTGAATTTGACTTACCATAAACTAGCACTTGTTGCACTCCATCTATTGAAAGCAATATATCCTCAACCTCTCCGGGATTGACCTTATACCCTCCGATATTTATCATTTCATTCTTTCGGTTCTTAAACCGGAAAACTCCTCCATCTTCATCTACCCATTCAATCAAATCACCAGAATGATAAAATTCACCCGAAAAAGTAAAACTATCAGAACTTCCTAATAAAGATTTATGGATTAAAAGTTCACCATTTTCCACTTTGAATTTCTCTTTTATAGTTAAAGGAATCACAAAACAATCCCCCTTAGCAGCAAATAAAGTTCCAGCTTCAGTAGAAGCGTAAATATTATTTACTTTTGCATTAGGAAAAATCTGATGTATGGAAGTGTACAAATGTTCTTCAGACTTTTCCCCACCTAAAGTAACCCTCATAACAAACGGATAAGAAGATTCATAAGGCAATAATAATCGATAGAAAGTAGGAGTAGCAGAGAGGTGGCTGACCTGATATTCTTTTATAAGTCGATAAATCTCATTACGGGAACAACCAAATACATTTACCAAAGTATTCTTATTCTCAAATGCCTGGAAAAATACTTGCAATCCCGCCATATGAGTAGGATTATAGGCAAAAGCCCAAGTCTGTTTCACATAACGATCACCAGTTCTCACCGAACGTGTCAAGGATGAAATATTATGGACTACTTCTTTTGGCTGGCCGGTAGTGCCAGAGGTAAATATCGTTATTTTTGAAACGGACTGTTGTACTGCAACAATAATCTCATCAATAGAATTGAATGGCTCAGACTTAATCGGTTTTGGTACATTTATTTCATTTTTATATACTTCCGCTATCTCTGACAAATTCACATCGGAATCCAATAACACTAATGACTGATTTCCAATCAGGGCTTTTACTAGATTAGCAAAATAAAGAAAAATATCACTTGTTTTGAATAATGGATAATAATAATCCTCTTGATTAATCGCCTTTACAAAATCAGCATACGTATATGTTTGGTTATTATCAATTAAAAAGTCAGTCATTAGTCTTGCAATTTTACAAAAATTTCACCAACTGTATTTACCAGACCGTCTTCAAAGATATCTATATCAAATTCATCCTCAATACGTACGGTCAACTCCGCCAAATCAAAAGATGTAAATCCCAAGTCATTTCTTAAATTATCAGATGGGCTTATTGTTTCAAGAGGAACTAAAGCTTTAGTAGCTCTTATCATATTCACAATTTCTAAAATCTTTTCTTCCATATGCTCATTTATTAATAGGTTCGTAAAATTTCGTAACAGATAGATTGGTAGCGACACTTCCCCAAGACAATCCAACTCCAAAGCCACTCATCACAACCTTTGATAAATCATAAGATTGCCGAGAGCAAATATCAGAGAGCAACAGAGGTATTGTTGCAGGTCCTGTGTTGCCATAATTGGCTACATTAGTAGGAACCTTCTCTATTGGGACTTTTAATTTCTTCCGGACATAATTGACCATAAAGTCATTTGCTTGATGCAAAGCATACAAGCCGACTTCCTCTTTATCCCACTGCATTTTCTCCAGCAAGTCATTCACGTTTTTATGGACATTAGTAATTGCAAAATTAAATATAGCCATACCATCCATATACAAATCATTTTTTGTCCGTCCATTATGATCTTCATCCCATTCCAGAATAGAAGTTCTCTCTGAAACAGGAGTCCGAAATCCTCCGGCAGGAACAATCAGTCTGTCAGCTCCACTACCATCCGATTGAATATGAAATCCCATGGGATAATTCCCCATGGACATTAAAGTAGCAGTGCCACAATCTCCAAAAACCATTCTCAGAGATTTATCCTGCTTGTTTATCATACGCGATGTCGTATCACCAGCCAATACTAAGACATTTTTACATGCACCGCTACTTATCCATAATGCAGCCTGGAAAAGTCCATAGATATACCCCGAACATCCATAATGAATGTCAATACAAACAGTGTCTTTAGAAAGTTTCAATCGGTCCTGAAGGGTAATAGAGGTCGCAGGAAGTATATAATCACAAGTTTGGGAAACAAAAATCACCCCATCTATCTCTTTGCGGTCTATCTCTTCCCGGCTTATTAAATATTCTGCTGCTTTCTGACACATATCCGAAGAAGTCATATCCTCATCGGCTATACGTACTCGCTGTACACCTGTCGCTTTTATTATATTCTGAACTTCTGACATTCCATAAATATCAGACAAAGAATCCATTTCCAGCTTATTAATCGGAAGCCAAGAGCTTACCGCTTTTACTTGAACATTATTTAATATCGTTCTCATACTTAACCTACTGCAATGTAAAACCACCATCTATGACAAGAGCTGTCCCCGTCGTAAAACTGGAAGCATCGGATAAAAGGTAAATAATGCTATAAGCAACTTCCTCTGGCCTTCCAAAACGTTTCATGGGATATTTACCCTTTTCAACTTCCAATTGTTCTTTCGAGATGACTCCTGCACTAAGAATATCTGTATCAATCATCCCCGGACAGATAGCATTGACCCTAATTTTTTTAGATGCTAAATCAAGAGCCGCATTCTTAACAAAACCATGAATAGCAGCTTTGGAAACCGAATACAATACATTACCCAAAACGCCACAAAACACTCCTGATATCGAACAAGTAAAAACTACGGAAGATCCTTGTAATAATTTCTTTTTCTTCAAAAATTTCTGTGTCAACAAAATAGGAGAAACAGTATTTATGCCAAGAACTTCTCCTAGATCTTTTTTATTAATAAATTGCGTAGGTACTGTTTTTGTTATCCCTGCATTATTGACCAATCCGTCCAATCGATCCACCTTACTTACAAGTTCATCTAATTGCCGCTCATCGGTCAAATCAGCACACAGATATAAATGTCCCCTACCTTCCAACAAAGAATAAGTCTCCAATAACCGTTCCTCATTTCTTCCGGTTATAAAAAGTTGTGCTCCTAGTCTTGAACATTCAATGGCAGTCGATTGACCAATTCCAGAAGAAGCACCTGTCACCAATATATGCTTACCTTCCAATGAAAAGGGGTTATACATAGTTATATAGATGATTTTACTATATTATACAAATCTTCAATTGTCACAGAATTACGTATTTCTTCTCCCTTGATACGAACATCATATTCCTCATCAATCATGGCAATAATGGATAATGCTAATAATGAAGACCATTCATCCAACTCCTTAAACTTAGTTTCTGCCTGAAATACAGAGAATTCCGTTTCTTCGAACTGTTCTGCAAAACACTCAATAAATTTTTTTAATTCCATAAATATATTCGTTTTTAAAATTTCACAATAGATGCCGGAGTTCCTACATACGTATTCCCATCCTTTGTTTTTCTAAGAACTGTACTATTCGCTCCTATTATGGTATCATTACCTATCCTTATCTGCTGTAGCACTACGGCAGATACTCCCAAGAAATTACGATTTCCAAGAGTTACATTCCCGGAAATCCGGACTGCAGGCATTAAAGAATTAAAATCTCCAATGGTAGCATCATGCCCAACGGTAATAAAACCATTGAAGATATTAAAGCTTCCAATTTTGACATTACAAGAAAACAAGCATCCTGAACAGATAATATTTCCCCTACCAAAAGATATATTATCACTATCCAAGAAAATTGTATCCGGAGAGAATATATTAGGAAAGTCAATCAACGGATTCGTGATTTTATTCAAAATAACCTCTACCGTTTTAGGAAAGCCGATTGCGATTACAATGGAAAGAGAAGACGAGAAAGAATTTAATTGTTCAATTCCCCCTAAAACATCCCCATACTCTGTTGAGTAACCACACTCTTTGCCATCATCAAAGAACCCGATTAAATTCCATTGAGATGTCTGCTCATTGATTTTTCTGAGCAAACAAGCAACTTCACGGCCAAAGCCACCTGCTCCATATATAGCTATATCTTTCATACACTAAAATTAATTGTTTCCAGTAAAAGGTTCCATTGTAACAGAAGTAGTAGAACTGATTCCTTCCCTTATAAACACCTTCTTTATTGTCATAAATAATATTTCCATATCAAGTAGAAAAGAGCAATGATCGACATACCATACATCCAGTTCAAACTTCTTTGTCCAACTAATTGCATTACGACCATTCACTTGAGCCCAACCAGTTATACCCGGACGGACTTCATGACGGCGAGCCTGTTCTTCAGAATAAAGAGGAAGATATTGAGGTAGTAAAGGACGCGGTCCTATTAAGGACATATCTCCTTTCAATACATTAATCAACTGTGGTAATTCATCAATAGAAGTAGAACGGATGAACTTTCCTAGTTTAGTCAAACGTTTCTCATCCGGTAATAGAATTCCATCTTCATTGCGTTCGTCAGTCATCGTTTTGAATTTGATGACCCTGAAAATCTTGCCACACTTACCCGGACGTTCCTGAGTAAAAAAAATGCCAGCACCTTTATTGGCAAAATATAGCCAGATAGAGATTACTAACAATATCGGCCAGATAACCATTAATACACAAAAGACTATGATAAAATCAATCAACCGCTTTACAAAATGTACATACATGAATACAAAACCCAATTAATTTAAATATCACCAAACCACATATTGATTTGCATTTTCATAAGTATAATGAGAAGCTGCATTTAGTGCATTTCTCGCCAAACAAGCCTTATATTCTTTATCTTCTACTAACCGATTAATATAACAAATCATCCGTTCAACCTCGTCTTTCTCAAAACATTGCCCACAATGTTCTTTCTCCACCAACAAACCTATTTCTGACTTTTTGGGAGCAATACACAACAAGGGTGAACCAACAGATAGAATATTGTAAGTCTTACTAGGTACACTAACAAATGCTGTATCCTCCGTCAATGTCACAACAGACAAATCAGCCGCACACAGTGAATACTTCATTTTATTTGCTGGTTGCCAATCTAAAAACGTGCAATTACTTAGATTATATTGGTTTGCCAAATCCATTAATTGAGATTTCTTTCCGCCATTACCTATAATCATAAAATAAATGTCCTTAGTCTCCTTAAGTTTACGAGCTAATTCCAATATAATCTCAACATTATGTGTATAACCGATATTACCAGAATACATAATTACAAATTTCCCTTGTAATCCATGCTCTTGTATAAAAGGATTATCTCTTTTAAGAATTGGAGTCTGAGAATTTGTAGAACTCCAATTGGGTATTACTCGGACCAAAGATTCATCTACATATTGTTTTAATAACTCCTTCATTCCACCACTCAAGGTAAAAATTCGTATGGCATTTTTATATAACCTTACATTAATTTTCGCCCAAAATTTATAAATTAAAGTATCAGATGATATCTTCATATTTCTAAGTGCATCTGGATAAATATCATATACAATAATTATATATTGATTATTCAATAACAAAGATGCAAAATAGGTAATAGGCGGATTAGTAACATAAACAACCAAAGCATTTGGAAACTTAAATAATAAAACAAATAATATTTGCATAAAACCAACAATCCAAGTAAGAATCCTCATAAAGACAGACGATTTATTATAAGATATTATCTTACATACTTTAGCGTCAGAAGACAATTTTCGATCATATTCTTCCACCCTTCCCGTTATGAGTGTTACATCTTTATAAACCTTACAGTATGCATTAACAATATCAACTGTCAAATAACCTGTTGACTGATTTATTATAACCACTTTATTTATATTCATTTTCATCTTAAATCAACGCCTAGCTTTGTCAATACCATACAGCAGTACAAATCAATCAATTTTATTTAATGTAACTTTTCCGATACAACTTCCTCACAAAACTCATGTCATGGGCTAACATGATTCTTACTAATTCAGGAAAGCTGGTTTTTGTCGGATTCCAGCCAAGTAAAGTTTTTGCTTTAGTTGGATCACCTAACAATTGTTCGACCTCACAAGGACGAAAATACTTAGGATCTATCTCTACAAGAACTTTACCACTTTTTACATCAATCCCCTTTTCATGAATTCCTTCACCTTCCCAACAAAGTTCAATGCCAACCTCTCGAAAAGCTAAAACAGCAAATTCACGAACAGTATGCATCTCACCAGTAGCTATTACAAAGTCTTCCGGCGTATCATGTTGAAGGATGAGCCACATACACTCTACATAATCTTTCGCATATCCCCAATCACGGCAAGCATCAAGATTACCCAAATACAATTTGTCTTGAAAACCTTGAGCGATACGAGCTGCAGCTAAAGAAATTTTTCTTGTCACAAATGTTTCACCACGTCGTTCACTCTCATGATTAAAGAGAATACCGTTCACGGCAAACATATCATAACTTTCCCGATAATTCTTTGTAATCCAGAAACCATATTGCTTGGCTACCCCATAAGGACTACGAGGATAGAAAGGAGTAGTTTCTTTCTGAGGTACTTCTTGAACTTTACCAAAAAGTTCAGAAGTAGAAGCTTGATAAATTCGCGTTTTCTTCTCCAAACCAAGAATACGAACAGCTTCAAGCATACGAAGTGTTCCTATAGCATCAGCTTCAGCCGTATATTCAGGAACATCAAAAGATACTTTTACATGACTTTGCGCAGCAAGATTATAGATTTCATCAGGCTGCACCTGCTGAATTATACGAATTAACGAACTACTATCAGTCATATCTCCATAATGAAGATTTATCAGACGATCTTTCTTCATGTCACGTACCCATTCATCCAAATAAAGATGCTCAATACGACCTGTATTAAAAGAGGAAGAACGGCGAAGAACACCATGAACTTCGTAACCTTTATCAATTAAAAACTCAGCAAGGAAAGACCCATCTTGACCAGTAATGCCAGTTATTAATGCTTTTTTTCTCATTAGTCTTTATTATTTAAAGTATTTCTAATTCACAACATACATTTTATAGCTATATTTCAAGTATTTCTTGATATAAAATAAGTATTCATCCCGTTAGTGTTCAATTTAGACGCATCTTTTAAGAAAAGTCACCTCAAAGCAATTTTCCTATAAAATTACATCAAAAATTGAACTATTTTTCAGTATTTATTATTACTTATTCCAATGATTAGGTTCTCACTATATCTACATCCTTTAACAATCTCTCCAAAGATTTTCTTGAAGTATTTCAACACCGATCCACCTTACATTTTGCAAGTCGAAATGATTGTATGGTAGACCGTGATACTCTCGCCACCTTGTCACCGCTGAAGAACAGGGAGCTCTTGCGTTCACCGGCTAAAAGACGTATGAACCCCTCAACTATTGTCACAGTCAATGCTTACCGTTAATACTAACTTTTACCAGACAAGACTATTTTCAAATAATTTTCAGAAACAGCTTGATCTGAAAGCTGTTCCACTGTTTTTCTTGCATTTTGTGAAATGATATTTTTTTCTTCTATTGACATTTTATTAATTTTCCTGATTATGTCAACTAAATTATTAACATTTCCAGGCTGACATAAAAAACCATTATATCCACTTTTTATAATATCCGAAACACCACTATCAGAACCAGCTATTACAATACAACCGCGGGCCATTGCTTCAATATATACCATACCAAAGACTTCTCCTTTGCTAATCATAATCAAACATTCCTCTTTGTCAAACGCATCCGGCATTTGTTCTCTAGGAATTAGGCCTGTAAATTCCACCTTATCAGACAAACCTTTCTCTACAACGTAAAGATGTATTTTTGAATATAAATCCGTTTTTCGTCCTATATAATTTAAATGATAAAATTCATTACCATATACCTTCTGTAAAGCTTCAATAATTTCTTTAGGATATTTATATTTTACTAATCGCCCAGCAAAAACAAAACGTGATAAAGTATTATTATTAAATTTAGATGACTTGACAAGAGGTTTTAAAAAAATATTCGAAACACCAGAATAACAGTAAAATGTATTCTTTTTCACCGGACAAGTAGCCTCAAAATTCTTTTTAATTCTGGGTGATCTATAACCAATATAATCTACATTAGATAAGTATTCATCTCCTTTGTGAAAAACTTTCTTCATTGTAATATACGTTTCACCATGTAACGTAAGTGATGTGTATGCTATCGGAAACTTTTTCTTTAATTCTGATAATAGATAAAGCGTGGAATTCACCCAATGACCTACTATTGCATCTGGCAAAAAGTCATGCTTTTTCAAATCACTATCTATTATACTAAACACTTTTCTTAATTCAGACATTGGATACTTACCATGCGGAATATACTTATTAATTGGAATGGAACATATAGAGACATTATCTATTTCGTAATTTTCAACATGAATAACTCTATCGTAAACATCACTACCTTGTGTAATGCACTCCCTAAAGATGGAAAAACAATTTAGCAACCAATAATAGATACGAGGAAAAACAGAACGTATGACATATACCCTTACATTATGCCCTTGTTTCACCCACTCCCGGGCGAAATAATGGCATATAGCAACGTCCTGTTGACTATTGATTCTCCTCGGATAACAAGGTGTTATTAATACGATATTGGCCATAAATTAATCACACTTAAAAATGTCGCGAGTAAAGACCTTACTCTTTACATCATCCAAACATTGATCATAGCGATTCGCAATTATTACTTGTGAAGCACGTTTAAATTCCTCTATATTGTTTATCACCCGAGAACCATAAAATGTACTTCCATCTTCTAAAGTAGGTTCATAAATAACCATGATAGCCCCCTTGGCCTTGATGCGTTTCATTACACCTTGAATAGAACTTTGACGAAAATTATCACTATTGCTCTTCATAGTCAACCGGAATACACCAATAGTAACCTCCTTTTCCTTGTTTTTATCGAAAGAACCTTGAGCATAACTATAATATCCGGCCTTTTGTAATACACGGTCTGCAATAAAATCCTTACGCGTTCGATTGCTTTCTACAATGGCTGACATCATATTCTGAGGCACATCATTATAATTGGCCAGTAACTGCTTGGTATCCTTTGGCAAACAATAGCCACCGTAGCCAAACGATGGATTATTGTAATGCGTACCGATGCGCGGGTCCAATCCCACACCCCGAATAATAGCCTGCGCATCTAATCCCTTCACGTCGGCATAAGTATCCAATTCGTTGAAATATGACACGCGCAGAGCCAAATAAGTATTGGCAAACAATTTTACAGCTTCGGCTTCTTTCATACCCATAAAGATAGTTTCTATATTTTCTTTCAATGCGCTTTCCTGCAGCAAACATGCAAATGTCTGTGCATACACTTCTGCTTCAGGATTACCAATAGCGCAAATGGCTGCATACTCATCGGCCGAGACACGACCTTCGAAACCAATCATCTTAGGATAACCCACAATGATGCGGCTGGGATAAAGGTTATCATAAAGAGCCTTACTCTCACGTAGGAATTCGGGAGAGAAAAGCAGATTAAATTTCTTCCCCTTTAGTTCCGGTCTGCTTTTGAATATCGGCGCATACTTGACATAGAGCGAACGGCAATATCCCACTGGAATCGTACTCTTTATCACCATCACTGCTTCGGGATTCACCTCCAATACTAAATCTATTACATCCTCTATCAAGTGCGTATCAAAAAAATTCTTCTGAGGATCATAGTTAGTAGGTACAGCTATTACTACAAAATCGGCCTCTTTATAAGCTGTATGTCCATCAAGCGTTGCTGTAAGATGTAGCTCTTTCTCAGCCAAATAATTCTCAATATAATCGTCCTGTATAGGCGATTTTTTACTATTGATCAATGCTACCTTTTCTGGGATAACATCTACAGCAATCACTCTATGATACTGAGCCAGAAGTGTAGCAATGGACATGCCTACATATCCTGTACCCGCTACAGCAATCTGTATATTCCTACATTTATCCATACTTTATTTTACTATTTTTCCACTAATTAATTTATTTCATTGATATTATAGGTACGCATTATCTTCTCGCCGATTCTTTGTATGCATCTTAAACACTGTAATTATCCAATGTTTCCATCCGATAAATAAATCGCCATCTTTCAATGCAGTGAACAAGAACTTGAAGAATGGTTTGATTCCATATTTGGCACTAGCTACAATCAAGTACATTTGTGAGGCCGTTTTTTTGTATCCATGTTCTTTTAGCATCCGGTTATATCGCTTTTTTACATATAAGCGGCTTTCAAGATTTTCCAAACTCATCGTTCGCGTTATGCTTCCAGTTGAGGCAGTCACCATATACGTCACTATCGGTATAGCAGTTATTTTCTTTGCAGCAAAACCTACTTTCAGTCCAAACATCACATCGTTACCGGCAGGAACTTCGTCAAAAAGGATGTCATTACCTCTGACCAAACTCGCTTTAACCATTTTACCCCAAGGAACGGGATAATCTACTCGAAGCCCTTTTTCCTCCCCTATCTCTAAGAAGTTCATTACCAAGTCAGAGTAGATATCACCTCTATCATTCAGCTTAGTTATGTCATTACTATAAACGCCTTGACTCAGAGAGAAAATTATATCGTAATCAGAATCCACATAGCGATCATACGCGGAGAAGCACTCTGGAGTGAACAGGTCATCAGCATCCATGAAAACATACCATTTTGCATCGCTCTCTTTCATGCCAACATTCCTCGCACCACCTGCTTTCCTTTCATTAGGAGAATAAACAATTTTAGTATGTTTACGAACAGAGAAAAGATCATTGGGAATAGGTTCTAAAGAATTATCCACAATGATTATTTCTATATCATCTCTTTCTGGCACCGATTCAACCGCCCTACGCAACATCTCCACATTACCGTCTCTGGTAAAATGTGGTATGATTACTGAATAATTATAACTATACATATATAATTAAAAAACAGGACACTCACTTTATATAATTATATTTGTCCATAATATACTACAAGCTGAATTGTTTTGTAAATTCATAAGGTAATACACCAAAACCTTCCGCTGACAATAGAAAAGGGATAAAGTACAAAACAAACAAAACAAAATAAAATACAATTTTATTAGCCTTTACCGTAGATTTATGCATAAGTATTCCGTAATAAACCACTTGAAATATTGTCATATATAAACCTATTCTACTCATATAAGGAAAAAAATACCCTAATGCTTCCATAGATACACCCAAAAACGCCAATATGAAAGTCGACTTAACTAAATATTTTACTCGATATTCTACTTGGTTCTTTTTGAAAACCAATAAGTACGTTATAATTAGACAGGCTAATTTCAAAACCACTAAAGAACCGACTTTTACCTCAGTATTATCAAAATAGAGGAAATAACGTTCAACATATAAAAGCACCAGAGGAATCAGTATAAACGAAAAACAGACACATAAGGCTATAAACCACTTCTGCCATTTACTCAGGTATTTCCACAATAAAAGTTCTACCCCCAAAAATGCCAAAGCCAATAACGAACTGGTATGGAATAATACACTGAGAAGCACCCCAATAATAAATAAAAAATAATTTCCTTTTTGCAGATATCGAGAGAAATAAAATACAATAGCCAATGCTATATACTGACGCATCACGTTGAATGAGGGCAAATAATACAATAAAAAAAACATTGCTATCATAAAAGTGAAAGAAGCCACCTTCCTAAAATCCCACAACCGGAAAATAATTAGCGGATATATGATGGAAGAACAGACCAAAAACATATAAGTAGGATTATCTGTAATATGTTGCAAGGATGTGATAATAAACTGAAATCCCACTTCTTGATAAGCTATTCCACCTATTAATAATCTATCCCATATTTCTATATAATTGGGCGTATCTATTCCTACTTCTTCTCCTCTGAAACCCGCAATAAAAACAAGAAATAAGACTATCAACCAAACGTAAATTTTCTTTTGGCTTATTTCCGCCTTGTATGCTAAAAGCATACTGATGAATAAAATCAAAATATAAATCAACATTGTATACAGTCTTTAACTGTTAATGTACCATCCTATAGCCACTCCTCATTTCCCCCAACCCAAACCATTTTTCAGCTCTTACCAGTGTGACGGCTTGTTTTTCCATAGATATTCAGCTAGCGTCTAATTTTGACATATCTTATAATGAAACCCGCACTTAAGCGGCTTCATTATAAAATTTATCAAAATCAGAGTTGCTGTACATAATTCAAGTTTTTTGGGGTTAAGCGGCAAAGCTCTGCATTATTTATCCTATTTCATATACGGCTTTTTTGGACGTTCACTTGTCTTTCTTCAATATATTTTAATGAATAAAGTCAAATACACATAGCTGTAGCACTTCTCATTATATTCATCAAGTCTTGTACCTCCCCATTACAGAAAAGAAATATCACAAAAAATAGGTATAGATAGCATTCTTTCTTGAATGACAAAAGAAAAAAAGTAATTTGAATAAGAACAAATGTACCAAAATAAAGAACTGGATGAGCATCCAAATTATACTACACTAATGAGATTTGATTGTATATAAAAGCATTTTTCTATACTCAAGCTTATTCCCTGATTCATATATATCTAGATAGTTCAAATAATCCACCCCAATATTATACCATATGGCAAACATAAAGGTAAAAAATAACAAAATCAGTATTTCTGGTGTTAAAAAGTGGGGGGATACTACGCCTCTTCTCATTGAAATCGCATATCTACGCGAAGACGCACTTGCACAGAGGTACAGCACAACCATGATAAACAAGTATGAAAGAATGCTAAATATCATCATCCTAATTGATTTTTATATCAACGTTAGTGAGTAATAGCTTCCAATATTGAATCTATTGCTGAATTCCACGAGAATTTCTCATCATAATTCTGAAAAACTCTTCCTCTTTGAATAGAGCAGGAAACCATATCGGAAATATCATCCACAAACTTATCATCCAAAGGAACACATCTATCCTCGCCAATAACTTCGGGGATGCCCCCCACAAGGGAACCAAACACCTGAGCTCCACATTTCATTGCTTCAAGGCAAACCAAGCCCAATCCCTCTTTTTTACTAATTAAGAGTAATATGTCTATGCAGTTCATATAATCTGGCATTTTATTTTGAGGTATCTTACCAAGCATATCATAAGATACTTCTTGTTTTTTTAATTCAAATTGTAATTCGGCCTCAAGATCCCCGCTTCCAATTATCCAGAATTTGATTTTATTATTCGGACATTTATCCTTTATAGCCCGAAAAATTGAGGGTATAACCAATACATTCTTTACTGAAATAAGACTCCCAACATAAGCAACCACAATCTCATCCTCTTGTATTCTATTCTTTGCTCTCAATTCTTTCTTTTGTTCTGCATCGTATCTATAAAACATATCGGATGGGCCGGTATAAATAACATGATTATTCCCGTTTCCAAAAACACTTTTGCCAATCTTTAATAACGCTTTACTTACAAAAAAATTATCGTTTGCCTTCTCTAATACTTCTTTTGATAGACTATATGCATGTTTATTAGAAAAAGTACGAATAGTCAGTTCGGAACCATGCCAAAATGCGCCAAAAGGAATGCCATATTTTTTTTTCATTTGTAATCCTATATACTGGCTTTCATATTTATGAGTCAAAACATAGTCATAGCTTTTCAAATTTTTCACAATTTTCCTAGTATTGGCCATCCCAAACGGTCGGTATGTTATCCGTGTTCTAATAAAAAAAGAAACAAGGTTTTCCTTTATCCAAAGATTATGAAAAGTTACGCCATCAACTATAGTAATTTTCTTACCATAATCTACTGGCGTTTTATGTTCAACACCTTTTAGATACTTTAGAATTAGACTCAATAATAATGAATGACGTAAACGAATCATGAATACATCAAAAGACATATTCGTTAGCCCTTTCTGATTTAATTGGCGGGCTTCTTCACATACGAAACTCATTATCCCCCCAGTATCAGAAGAATTCCCTGTTGTTAAAATTGCTATCTTCATCTTCTATTCCCTATTAATACGATTTTTCTTCTAATAGATTCTGCAAGAATCTTTTACTCTGTATTAACAACTCATGAAATGCTTTGTCATTCAACATAGAATAATCTATATTCTCATCGACTAGTCTCTTAACCTCCTCCCAGTTATTTGCCAAACGATTTAGCAATCCTATTGATTTAAGGAAATCAATTACGCGATTGTTACCCTTAGCACTCTTCGCCCTAAGTGGCATATATATAAAGTTCTTCTTAAATAGATAAGAAAAAACAACGCCATGGAAAGATGCTGTCACAACAAACTCAGCATTGACAATATTTGCCAGCCACTCTTCAACAGTTGCATAATCATACTCTGCTCCATCAAACATTTCTTCCGGTTGAAGATAACCAGAGCCCGTTGTCACAATGAGCTTCACACCTCTTTGTTGCAAATGATCTCTTATTTGCTTCCAATATATTTCATCTGGTCTAGCGACATTGACGGTATAGAAGAACACATAGGGCGATGAATGCTTCCTGGCTGAAGTTAATGCTTTATAATTCTCAAATGGTAATAATAGTGTGCTATCCAGACAACGTATGGAATCTATGCCTCTTTCCTTCAATAGCTCAACCCCACTTTCTTCTCGCATTGATGCAGCTGTAAAACGACTTAATAGCGTCTTAAAAAGAGCTTCATTTTCGCAAGGGAAATAATCGCGCCCAAATGACGCAGCATATGATACTCTAACAGTATCTTCTTTCCCGAAATCAAGGAAAAAGGCTCTATTTTGTTCATTTTCCAATGATACACCCCATACTTGATCACTGCCTGTAATATATATATCTGCTTTCGGATAGTTATACTGTAATTCTTCAAATCCATTATAGACAGACTCGGAATAGTATATATACTTATTACGAAAGCTATCAAAGTCTCTTTGTTTATTCCATTCGGGGACTCTTTTTAGTTTCTTTTTATTATTCCTTCTATTTACCAGAACCATTGGATGCGATAAAACATACAATATTTTTTTTAGATAAGAAACTTTCTTGGGCTTTCGATAATATCTAATAACAAAAGCCTCCTGGCCGAGATCTCGTAAATACTTTTGTAGAGCATACGACTGTAGTGCTGCTCCGTAGTTATCTGCATCTTTCCAATGTGTTATAATTCCAATTCTCATAAAATGCTTATCTGAAACCAAACATCTGTAAAAATTTATCTGGGAATATTTTCTTAAAGAATAATATAAATGCTACTGACAATAAAAGTGTAAGTAGTGCTCTTAATAAAGTATCATTAATTACTGGCGCTATGATAAAATCTAGGAAATATTTATGAATAAGGTAAATTCCAAAACTAATTTCACCAACTTTCACTAAAGCACTATACCATAAACTATCTGATTTAAAGAACTTCTGAGTCTTCTCGTTAAACAAAACTATAATGGCACTAAAAGAGAATATCAAAGCTGAGATTTTGGTAGCGCCAATACCATTCTCATGATACCCATATAGCCATTTTGTTTCAAAAACACATGCTACCAATCCAAGTGTCATTATGATTAGCCAGGGATAGACTTTATATTTTCTTCCATTTTTCCCTATATAATAACCTATTGCAGGGTATGCCATCCACATCACAAATGGAGCACATTCAATAAACAAAGATATGTGGTGACCCTGTATCGAAGTATAATAATTATCAATTGAAAGACACAATGCAGTAAGAACCAAAGAAAGAATTACCCCCACACGTGTAATTCTACCAAACAAGGGCTGCATCGCATAATACTGAATAATCAACGTTATAAAATAATAAATACTATATCCGCCCAACAACAAATACACAATCGACAAAATGGGGTTTTCATGTTCTCTAATGAAAAACAAGGGGATAGACCATACAACCATAGGCAACCATATTCTGAAAGAATGCATACTCCAGAAATTGAAGAATTCTATTACTAAAATGCTTATTCGCGAGAAAAAATCCCGACTCTGCAAGAAAAATTGGAACAGCGCAAGTTACAATCTGTCTCACAACAAGGTATAACTCTTCTTTAAAGCTTCCGTTCAAAGGATCACCAGAATATGAATGGCAGATTAGAACAAAAATAATCGCCACCCCGCGTAACATATCAAAGTAATCTATACGCTTTCCCATTGTCTATTTCTCAATATGTAATTGCTCTACTATAAAACCTCTTATCCTCTCGCGCATGGATTTATCAAGCCCCCAAAAATAAGAAACGACAAGCGAAAATGCCATCATTATCAAAGCTTCGCTGATCAAAATCCATGCAGAGGTTTGCGGTATGGTAACGAAGAATATCGTAGAGGGGATAACCGCAATTAATGTAACTCTTAAACATGGTACAAAAACGGAGAAAACTTCTCGCCAAGTATAATCCACCAACTTGATTATCAATATCGGTTTTACGATTAAACCGATGATCACACTGGAAATCAAGTAAGCCCATGAAAGAGCTACCGGTGAATAGCCAATCTTAAACAAAACGAACACTGCAGGGAATGGTAGAAAATCAAAAAGCGATGTAAGTATCGCGTTTTCTTTCAGCTGTCCTTTTACGTAAAGCGGAACATAAAAGGACCTATCAAAAACCTGAAATAGGCTCTGAACCACTACAATCTGCAAGAAAATCGTCGTATACTCTGGTACATTATCCCCAAGCCAAAAATGCAATATAGGGTCTGCCAAGAAAAAAAGAGGGAGACTAATCATAAGCATTAAATAATATGATACGTTTGTGGAAAATAATAGAAGTTTCTTGGAGCCTTCAAGATCCTTAACCGCATATAATTTTACGATCTGCGGATTGACGGCGGTTCTAAAGTTATTTACAAGCTGGTTAGCCGCGCTATTGACTTGCAAGGATATAGCACGAGCTGATACAACAGCTGGGGCAAAAAACATATTGAGCAATATTAATACTCCTTGTTTAGAAAGAGCCGTAGTTCCGTCTGCAAATAAGCTCCATCCAGAAAACGACAAAACAGGTTTCAAAATACTCTTGTCCCAAATAAATGAAAACTTTGTCTCTGAAAAATGATACCTGCAATAGAATCTATAAAAAACGATTAATATAGCCTGTACAATAAAAATCAAAAACGCATAAAGAATAAGCCTATCTACATTACCATAGCCGAGTAAGTAACAAATTCCCAATTTAGCACTTACTTCAAATATGCTCGCATAAGCATATACATTCATCCTTTCATGAGAAATAATTGTTGCACCATAAGGTACTTGTGTTATGGTTAAGACCGACGTTAGAATGGAAATATGAAACGCATAAACCGCTACTTGCATACGGTCAGGAGGGATAACCATCTTATGGTAAAGAAACCATAATCCAACCGTTTCAGCTATAAGGGCTACAATTCCTGCCAAGATAATATGTACTGTGAGCAGGGAAGAAAATATTCTTTTTAGCTTTTCCTCATCACCCACCCCCAATTCAAATGTAAGAAAACGGGAACTACCTGTAGCCAGCGCACTATTCAAAAAACTCAAAAATCCAACAATACCACCAACTGCATTGTAGATTCCATAATCATCTACCCCCAATTTTTCTAAGATGACTCTTGATGTGTACAATGCAATCAGCATTGTGAGGATCATCCTAAAATATAGATAGATTGTATTTTTAGCTATGCGCTTATTGTCGCTCATATTGATATTGTCTTTGTCTACAACTCAGTAAAATCACAATTGTCCGGGTCGTATCTTAATCGAGAATTGATGTTAATAGAATCTATTTGTTTCATCTCCTCGTCTGTTAAAATGAAATCAAACAAATCCAGATTATGAGTAAGTCTATCTTTATTTGTGGATCGAGGTATAGGGATTACACCATTTTGTATATGCCAGCGTAGAACCACTTGTTGCAATGTCTTACTATGGTTTGACGCTATACTCTTAAGTCGTTTATTGTTTCTAAGTCTGTCGTTGTTTTGGGCTATCGGAGAATAAGCTTCTACTTGTATACCCTCAGATTTACAATACTCAATCAATGGTTTCTGTGTAAATAACGGATGCACCTCCACTTGGTTAACTACAGGTCTCACTTCACACATATTCAAGATATCTTCTAGATGATGTTGATGGCAATTTGCTACACCTAAATTTTTAATATATCCTTCCTTGTAAAGTTGCTCCATTTCACGCCATGTATTCAAAAACTCTCCTGTTACCGGCCAATGAATCATATACATATCCACATATTCCAGTCCAAGTTTTTTTAAAGATGCAAAGAAACTTTCTCTAACTTCATGATTATACTGTTGCTTATTTGTTATTCTTGTCTGAATGAATAATTCCTCACGTCGTACTCCACTCTTACGAATTGCTCTTCCAATTGCCTCTTCATTGTTGTACGCTGCTGAAGTATCAATCATCCGGTATCCCATGCGGAATGCATTGCAAATGGAGTTAGATAGTTCCCAATTCCAGATATTACGCATAATTCGTCTATAATAGAAAGACCATGCTCTCGTAGAAAAATTATTGTTACCAGTATGTAGTTTTCTCACAAATAAAACGCTATCTGTTCCTAGCCCGATTGAAGGGATTTTGTTACCATTTGATAGTTCTATAAATTCCATCTCTTTATAATTTGTATTTACTAAAAAACTGTGGGGCTACAATCCATACTTATTTAAAGTAAAACCTCTGAACGCGCTTAGAAATGCCGCAAATCACCTCATAACCAATCGTTTTCAAGTCTACAGCCATATCATTTGCATCATAGCGGACACCTTCACACTCTCCCATCAAGACAACAGTGTCTCCCATCTTCACATCAGGTATTTCAGTCACATCTATCAGGGTTTGATCCATGCAAATCCGGCCTATAATCGGTGCCCTCAGACCATTTATGATAACAAAACCTTGGTTAGATAGCAAACGGTTATACCCATCAGCATAGCCGGTGGTTACCGTTGCTATAATGGAAGGATGTTTTGTAATAAAGGTTCTTCCATAACTAATGCCTTCTCCCTCTTCAATCCGTTTTACCATAGATATTACGGATTTCCAGGTAATAGCTGGCTTTATTCCATCTGGGAAAGAAATATTCTTATCTGGTTTCAGGCCATATAAGCCAATGCCAAGTCTCACAATCTTTCCTATTCTTGAGTACTTTGAATTATTCAAATACCTAAAGCCTCCCGCTGTATTAAAGCAATGAATATAAGGTAAATTCAACGAAGAGACAGCTTCTACAACATTATTAAATTTTTCCAGCTGGCTCCATGTAAAACAAATATCCTCTTTTTCATCACTATCCGCCACGCATAAATGTGTAAAAATCCCATTTACGTCAAAAACGCCACAATATCGACAGATAATATCTCTAATATGTCTAGGATCTTTAGAGGATAAACCAATACGATTCATTCCTGTATCAATAGCAAACTGACACTTAACTCTATAATCTTTCTCAGAAAGAGCCTTGGCATATTCCTCTGATACGATAGTTTGTGTAAGGTCATAGCTATAGAGTTCTTCAGCATAGATTGGAGATGTATATCCAAGTATCAGAATTAAACCTCGTATTCCTGCTTTTCTAAGCCCTACTGCTTCATCGATATTAGAAACGGCAAACATATTCACCCCATAATCAGTAAGTATTTGAGCGACTTTTATATCTCCATGTCCGTATGCATCAGCTTTTATGACAGCCATTATGTTCGTCTCTCGCGGCAGTGCTTGCTGAAACGTCTTAAGATTGGTAGTAATTTGACCTAAATCAACCTCCAACCATGAACGTTTCTCTGCCTGGTTCACTTTCACTTGCATAAGTTTATCGCAATTAGAAAAAGTAAAAAAGTCAGTAAATATCACTACTAATTATTATTTCTATCATAATAATACCCCTCATCCAACAACCTACAAGGATTTCCGCCTAATAAAGAATAAGGCTCAACGTCATATTTTTTACACAAATGAGAATTATAGGTAAACGTGCAAAAGTCAGGAGTAACAGTTCCTTTCGTTACCAAGCAATTGAAACTAATGAAGTTGTTATTCCCAATCTTTACAGGCGCAGTCTTCTTAACTAACTTTCCAGACACTACATCAGTAAGTGCATGCCAATCCGAATCCATAACCATACTATTATACGCAAGTACGCAATCATCGCCAAACTCAATTCTTTTAGCGCACTTTATCTGACCGGCACAATCCATATGAGATCCGAGAGTTATTATGCCATCATCCTGAATCATAATCGCAGAGTTATTCGCAAATATTGCTTCACCTTTAAAAATTAACATGCCGTCTAAATCCAAAATAATACCCGAATCCGGATTGCAAGTATTAACGAGTTTACCCATTGTAATCATTCCGAATCTAACTTTCGGATTATCAATAATAACTTTCCCTTTTAATTTTATAAAATGAGGTTTTCTTAGAAGGACAGGTAGTTTGACTGCCTGCTTAAAAGGAAAATAGTGAAAATTAAAATATAAAATTTTCAGAATCCACGGGGAAAACTTCAATAATCGTTGTAGTCCGTGATATGCTTTTCTAACTTTACTCATTTTCAAACAGATAAATTATAGCCTTTCTGTCAATTTTTCCGTTGGCATTTAAGGGTAAATGAGATAATAATTTCACACAATTTGGCACTTCGTAAGCAGGAAGATGCTTACGGATAAACTCTGTTACCTCTTCGGTGTCAAGCGAGTCTTCTCCTTCAATAACCAACCCTAATTCAGTAGCACCAATAGAATTCTGATAAGCAACACATATACAAATGTGTCCATTGTTCAAACACTCAGACGCATAGTGCTCAATCTCAGACAACTCAACTCTAAAACCATTGATTTTGGTTTGAAAATCCATTCTACCCACATATTGCAAATCACCTTCATCATCCATATAACATAAGTCACCAGTGCGGTAATACCTCTTACTATTATAACTAAAAAAAGCTTGGGCATTTTTCTCATCGTCACGCCAATAACCAGGAGTTAACTGAGAGCCGGAAAGACATAACTCTCCATTAATGTTTGCATCTACAGAAACCAAATTTTCATCAACTACAATAAAATCCCCACTTGTCATTGATTTACCAATAGCCACGGCACCATTATGATTCTTTTGATGGTTATCATCAACATCATAATACGTGCAAAAAACAGTATCTTCTGTTGGTCCATAGAAGTTTCGGATTATGGAATTAGGAATACATTTTCGCCATTCGTTCACTACGTCGATTGGCAAAGCTTCGCCACAGAATGAACAAATACGTACATCTTTAGATAGGATATTGGCAAAACGGGAGCGGAGCAAAATAATTACAGAAGGAACAAGCCATAGTGCGGTCAGCTTGTGATACTCCATTAGATCCATAATATATAAATATTTTATCTCACCGTTGGGTATCGTATAAATACAAGCCCCTCCATAGAGAGGAATGGTATAAGCAGCCACAGAAAAATCGAAAGTCAACTCAAACATTTGAAGTGAGCGATCATTCTCATTTAATCCGCTCCCTGCATCCAACATTGCACCAATAAAACTAGACAGATTACCTAACGTTATCTGCACCCCCTTTGGCTTCCCAGTACTGCCTGATGTAAATAATATGTATGCATTACGATTTTCGTCGTAAGAACAGAATGGCCTTGTTCTTTGAGAAGAAGGAATCTCTTTTGTTTTAATGAGTTCAATGTCCAAATCTTGTTTGAGATTTCCGGAGTCAAACAAGAACCTAATACCAGATTCTTCAACTACCTGCCTGTTTCTTTCTTCCGGTGCGTTTGGCAACAAAGGCACATAGGTTTTTCCTTCGAACCAAAGAGCAAATATGGAAGCATAAGCATCTATACTATCACGCACTACTATACCTATATTCTTGCATTCTTCAGGAATACAAGAATTGATTTTCTCCCGTAGGCCGTTTATCCTCTCCAGAAAGAATGCGTATGTATAAAACTTTTCATCAATACAAAACGCATTTTTATCAGAATGCGTCTGGAAAGAAAGCAAAAAACTATCTAATACCATTAATCTATGCCTTAGTGCTTATAAGTTCAAATAAATCTTCAACGGTAGTACAACGCCTAATTTCTATTCCTCTCAATTGGATGCCATACTTTTTCTCCAACTCTGTAACAATAGTAAAAGCTGTCAAAGATGACCAGTTATCACTATCCTTAAAATCAGTCTCAATAGTTACAGGATCACTCCCGTCTTCATTCAACACTTTGTTAAAAAGAGTAAGTAATTCTTCAATAGTCATAATATCAATTGTTTATTTTTTCCATAAAATATTTTTCTTTATTATTTCTGCTGTAGGACCAGAAACTACCACGCGTGGAGGTATTTGACCTTTTACAATTGAGTTCGGTACCACGATCACTTCATCACCAAGCGTGGTACCCTTGGTTATAATTGAATTATCACCAATCAAGCAATGCCCCCCAATAATTACAGGTTCTACAATGATATTTTTCTCATCTGAGAGTACTATCATATCATTATTATCTGTTACCTTGCAGTACCTCCCCAAATAAGAAAAGTCACCAATTTTAACAGACTTGACGGATGAAACATCTACTCCTTTCGCAAGAATCGTTCGATAACCGATGTTGAGTTGCGCTGATTCTCCAATTAATATACTTAGATCTGAGCCTTCTGATTCAACCGTATCAAGCGTTAGCAATGCATTTTTTCCAAGAGAAATCACACCCTTGGAACCCTTGCTCTTTCCAAGTGTACAAATGCCTTTTACCTCTATCCTTGCCCCTTTCTTTAGGTCAAGTTGTATAGAGTCCCACACTAGGAATAAAGATGTCGCTAAATCCACATTTACTTTCTTGCAGAAGACATTGTAATACAAAAACCTAAAATATCTAAAAGGATTAAAATGGTATCGTTTTAGTGCACGAAGCAGTGAGATTGTCACAAGCTTAATGCGGGGGACACTATGAGTTTTTTTGTATTGTTCATCAACGACTTCCTTAAAATCTTTATTAATAATAGCTTTATAGAAATCTTTACGATTAATCTTTGAGGGTTCAGGAAGTGATTTAAACATATATGGATTCCCATGGAATAAGGTTTCAACCTCTTTTTCCTCACAGCGGAACTGATCTTTGATATGCTCTAAAAAATCAAGTCCCTTCTTGTTGTTGGCCATATAATAGGAAGTACCCGTATTATCGTCCATGTCTATATCCTTAATTGAGTATCTATGCCAATAATCGCCTATAGTTATATCTGAAATACGCGGCAAACCTTTAAACTTACATTCAAAACATGCCGGTCGCATTAAGATGTCTAGGAAAGTAGCTTTCAAGTTAGGATCTATTGCTCTTGTTCCCAAATATGTTCGTCCATTCTCGAATATCATTTTATTGGTCAAATCTCTCCAACCGGTTTCCTTACTTTTAGATTTGAAATACGCCAATTTTGATCCATAGATGCGCTCCATAGATTCAATGTATTTTTTGAATGCCAATGGAGAATCTATACCCATACAAGTAAAATCAATCGTCAGGAGCCCCTCATAGTCTTTACCTAAAAAGGTTTTCATGGCTGCAATCTGACAAGGACATCCGCTAAATAAGACTTCTTCACCAGCTTTCAGAAGATTCTTAACGGTTGTGTAAACTCCATGCATATCACTCTGAAGATACTTCGATTTTCTAAGTAGTTCAAGTCCCTCAAGTGTGTTGGTTACATATCCGCGTACAGAATAATCCTCATTAAAGATATGGCCGGCTACATAATAGCCGTTCTCCAAGTAATAGCGTGCAATAGTAGGGTATACTGCACCTGAAGTGCTATTAAACCTTTCTGAAACATTTTTATGCTGCAAAATAAAGGTGATTGGCCTTTCAAGATTCCCTTTGCTTATTCCATCGTGATGTAAAATAGGACATACTTTTTCACAAAGATGACAGTTGATACATTTTAACATATCTACTTCAGGATACCAGAAACCCTCTTCGTCTATTTTAAACGAAATGGCTTCCTTGGGGCACACATCATCGCAAGCTTTACACCCGCAGCATTCTCTTTTATTCTGAATACTAATCATCGTTTATTCTCTCTCAATAGCATCTATAATATGTTTAAAAGGCATTTTTGCCATTATGATATCTCGACCATCAACAGATTTACTCCCCTTGAAAGATTCTTTGACCACTGCATTATAAAGGATAAAAATACCGTCTTTTACCAATGCGGCCGATCTATATGAATTCAAATCTGTCAAAGGTATTTGGTAAATGAATAGACTAGTAAGATCATTTGAAAACTTTCCCAGCATTTGCCAACAACGATGACTTTCTCCCATCTTAACGCAGGCGACAATAGCATATAATACATTGTCATATTGGAATAACGACATGTGCCAGGGTACATACCCTTTACTCACAACATTTACTGATTCCCAGCGAGGATTATACTTAAATCCATCAATTGATGACGAACGTGCCATGAACAGTCCAGTAAATGATTCCCCATCATTATATGAATTTGTCTCTAATTCTGTCAACAAATACTCACCATTATACTGCGTAATACAAGGTGACACAATATTCCTCTCTGTTTCAAATAACAATTCTGTTCCTCTATACTTAAATCGTTTATTATCAATCGAGCCGTATATATGGAACAATTGAGTGAAATATTTATATTGTTTCCCTTTCTGACTCTTTTCGACTCGGAAAACAGTACGATTCAACACATGTAATGTTTCATCTACAACGCAAAGATCTGGGTCACTATTATATGCAGGAAAACCATAATAGGATTCGGGAGGGGGCATCAACGGTGTTTTTTGTAACAATTGAAATGATATCGGAACTCCGTCGCCACTATCAACACTAATATATAAACAAGGATTCTCCCATTGTTCAGCTATAAATGGTTTAAAAAGTTTTTCTCCGCTAATTTTTCGAATTATGGCTTTCAAATAAACCATCCATAATGGACGTGAATACGCCGGATATGGTGACGTTGTAAGTAAAAAATCCCCTTTAAAAACAGCTACTCCAACATGAGTTTGAGATTGCTTATATCCCTGAGGCACTGGTATGTTACATAGTTCAAAATCTGTTTTATGAAATATAGTTTTCATAACTTCATGTTTTTTATCCCTTCCAGTTCATAGGAATCGTTAGTGTCCAAATTTGACATCCCCTCATAATAGAAGCCGTCCAGGAACGTTGCCACTATAAAAGGAGTTAAAATTGAGATTATTTTTAAATCTTTTTAGGTTTAATACAGATCTTCATTGGCAATAAGTTCTCATTATCTCTGTGACCAAGCATGATTTCGTGAAAGAACCCTTTGAAAAATTCCAATGCCGGGATGCAATGCATCTTGCAGGTTGATATGATTGTATGGTAAGCTGCCAACACATTCGCCATCCTAAGATGTTTTATTCGTCAATATACTCCCAAGGATAAGGATTATCCACTACATTCTGAAACTCTGCAATGACCTCCTGTTGCTCAGAAGTAAGTGCAACAGAATCCCAAGAAGCGATAATGGTACGCCCTTCATTAGCTAAAGGTTCATCGAATACTTCACCATAACAAGCAGTAAGCAGACGAAGTTTTAGCAATGATGCAGGCAGGGCATCAAGGATGTCCCAACAACGATCCAATATTTCCTGAACATGTTTCTGCTTCTCACCGTGATCTATAAACGAAGCACTATAACCCATCAGCAGTGCAAGACAGACATTTGCCTGTTCTTCAGTAGTAGAACCTTTGGCACCAGAGTTATACAAAGCCGTGGTCAGACGATAAACTTCACCATTACGACGGGAAAGGTCATCGCTATAGACCGGACTCCCGTCCATACCTAAATACATCAGTTCGTGCGCTGCACGCTGAAGAGCAAATGTTTCTTCGGAAAGAGTCATAACAATTTATGATTTCAAATTTATGATTTACCAGCCACCAAATGACAGCTGTTAATTATTCGATTACTTCTATAAGATCCGGATGGATAGTGGCCATGGCAACAGCAATAACCCCTTGTATTTCGATAACCACACGACGATCACGTGCACCTTTCACTTTCAAGAAAAGCCCCTCCTGCCCTTCAAAATCACCACCAATAATGCGGACTCTTGTACCTTTGGACAAATTCAGTTCATCGGGTTGGAAGTATAAGAGATGGTCGTTGTAGGTACCGGTAACAGCAATGAAACGCTGCATATCGTTGTCTGGGATAATTATTTTCTGCCCACTACGAGTATCAGTTATATATTGCAAGTAATTGATCTGTGATTTAACACGCTTCACTTCAGAAGGACAGGCATGAACAAAAACCAGATTGTGGATGACGGGCATCAAAACACGAACTTTCTTACCTTTCTTTACACTTATCTTATATTGCATCGGAATAAAGCAACCCAACTTTTCTTTTTCAAGTAGTCGCATAGCATCCAACTCCCTACGATAAGTAGCACGCATGGCATACCATATTTCGCTCTCTTTCTCCACTTCCATTTTATGATTATTTCAGAAAAGGGTGTTCTCCCGGGGCTTTGAATCCCTTGCATATACTTGAAATTCAATCATTTGCGAACGCTTTATGTAGAATATAGCAAGCTTTGCGTCCTTCTTGCCAACAGATTTTCTGTAGTAGTTCATTACCTTACAGGTAAAAAGCTATAAACGAACCAGTCACAAATAAAAAGTGTCTTTTAGACGTTCGTTTAATGGACGTCAATTATTTTTAAAAGTGGGAGATGAAGAAAATAATAAAATGAATAGATGTTAACTGATATTTTTAGTCCCATTTTATTGCTCATAATCAGAATATTAGCATATAAAAGAAGTAATCACAAGAAGATTTTTTATCAAACATTTTGTCGTTTCCAAAAACACCTCTATCTTTGCGTCCATTAAACGAACGTTTTTTTAAACACCTTCAAAAACAAAGTTACCAATCTAATTTACAGCTATTTGAATCCAACAAAAAATTACATTCTTTTCACTTTCCTTCTCTCCATTATCATATCTGAACTTTATTTTCTACTTTTGCGACATTTTTAACTGTAAATATCAGTTAAATCCATAATTAAAATTTATGCAATATGAAAGATTTAAAAAAAAGAGAATCAGAATGGATCTGACACAAAGAAAAGGTCACATCAAGTTGTAAATCAGAGCACAAGCAGTAGTAGAACAGTAAGCAGAATTAGTATAGTCGACGAAAATTTACTGGCTGAACGGTATTATGCAGGTACAAAAACCCACATGTATGTAGGAGTTCTAAGAAGTTTCAAATTAGGCTATTTCAGAGGTCTAAATATTAACACCATAAGCGCTTTGGGAATGCATTTATACGAATCGGGTGATGGTTTAAAGCACGAAAAAGGAGAAGATACTTTATTGGAACTAAGCAGTTTAATGACAGAACTAAGAAAGATATGGGCAGTGATACAAAAGGAAGATACGGAACATATAGACCCCTATGGATATGATGTAAGGATAAATCATTGATAGTTTACTCCAAAGAAAGGACATAACTTTGCCCCGTCAACCTGACAGTGGAAGGGCTACACCCTTTCACCCGGATGGTGTAGCCCTAAGCATAAAAGGGTGTAGCTATCCGGAGTAAAAGGTGTAGCCATCACAGTAGGTTGATTATTAACAATTTATATTCAACTAAAATTATTAAAATGGAGAAAAAGAAGTTGGGACACCAACCAAATCATGTAACGAAAGAAGAAAGAGTAGAAAATCTATGGAAAAAACTTATTAGACAAGAAACCGATTTATCCGAAGAAACCATTACATGGATGGCACTACGCATCCGACAGTTGACCGAGTACATGCCATACGGATGTGCGCTGATAGCCTACAGAAAACAAAATGGAGAATTCTACATGGCAAGAGGAACCCTTATTTATTATGAGTCCGATTTCCATCGGAAATATGATATTGAGCGCATTAAAAACCATGTAGCATACTGGGATATGGAACAGCAGGGATGGAGAACCTTCCAGATTGAAAACTTTCTGGAATGGAAACCGATGGTTTAAATGAAGAATGAAAAATTAAAAATGAAGAATTATGGATTCATATTTATTACATGATGCCAATGCAGGCAATAACTTTAAAATTATGATGATGATACAAAAAGAAGGAATGAAAGGATATGGCATCTACTGGATGCTGCTTGAATTCCTAAGGTTACAGAACGGATATAAAGCCGATCTGAGGGTGCTGCCTATCCTGGCACAAAAGATGAGAGTGACAGTGACTACCTCGAAGCGAATTATCTACGATTATAAACTCTTTGAGGTGGACGATACAGTATTTTCATCGCCCGGGCTTATCCTGCGCATGAGGCCACTGGAAGCCAAGCGTGAAGCGAACAGAGAGGCAGGCAAGCATGGAGGACTGGCTAACCAGCAGAAAATCAGGGAGGCAAAGGCAAGCAACGCTTTAGCAACAAATAAAGAGAATAAAGATAATAAAACAGCCCCCTCTATATCTCCCCAAGGGGAGACAGTGAAGAATGAGGAGATTCTTCTTGTTCCTCCGGAGTATGCACTCAACCGGCAGACGCACAACTACGAAGGATTGATTGCAGAATTGGAACGGCAAAAAGTTGCATCCATAAAAGAGAAAAACGCTATTCTCAGACTGACGGACTTCGGAAAATTGGGAGGCAAAATTTGGAAAATCATCTATGACATCAACAATTCACCACAGATGAAGGCACGGATTGTTATGCCGGGAAAATATATCTTAAAGCTACTACAGAACTAGAAAATAGTAAAAAGGTTAGCTCTCCCCCAAGAGCAACCTTTTTACTATTTTCAAATCAATCAAGTTCAAACTGCTTTCTTTTATAAACAAAAATATCCAGATTTTGCTTTCTGCTTTAAACAAATTCGTATATTTGCTACATAAATCACTTTGAATATGGATAGAAAACGCCATGATAACATTTCCGAATGCTAAAATAAATCTGGGCCTGAACATTGTAGAGAAACGTCCTGATGGATATCATAATCTGGAAACAGTATTCTATCCCGTCCCTGTAGAAGATGCGTTAGAAGTCAATATATGGAATGAAAGCACGCAGAAGTTTCGTCTGCATCAGGCGGGATTAGAAATTGCGGGAGAAGCAGAAAACAACTTAGTAGTGAAAGCTTATAAGCTTTTAGATGAAAGATTCAACCTTCCTCCCGTAGATATTCACCTGTTCAAGCATATCCCTTCCGGTGCAGGATTAGGCGGCGGTTCATCGGACGCAGCTTATATGCTGAAATTGCTGAATGAAAAGTTCAATTTGAAATTGTCGGATGAGAACTTAGAAGAGTATGCCGCCAGATTAGGAGCGGATTGCGCCTTTTTCATCCGGAACACTCCAACCTATGCAGAGGGAATAGGAAACATCTTCTCTCCTATTTCCTTATCCTTAAAAGGATATCAGATTGTTTTAGTAAAACCGGATATCTTTGTATCCACTCGTGATGCTTTTGCGCAAATAAAGCCTCATCGACAGGAAATTCCATTGAAAGAAGTCATAAAGCAGCCTATAGAGGAATGGAAAGAACGAATGGTGAACGATTTCGAAGAAAGCGTATTCCCCCAATTCCCCGCTATCAAAGAGATAAAAGAGAAACTCTATCAGGAAGGAGCCATATATGCAGCAATGACAGGGTCCGGTTCATCCGTATTCGGATTGTTCAAACCGGAATATAATAAATCTGTTAAAGAAGATTTCGGAGAAAAGGCCTTTGTATACCAAGGAACATTAAAATAAATAAAGGGACTCTTCACAACAGCATGGAGAGTCCCCCTATTCTTAATAACTTTTTATAATCCAAGAAAAGCATTAAACTGTGCAAAGATTTCTCCACAATCCCCGCGAGGTAGCCTGTAATTTACTTCTGATTTTTCTATTGGAATGTGAAATGGCGGAAAAACATCTCTCAATTTATTGGCTTTAATTTTATTGCCTGAAATTTGTTCGGCAAGTTTGTTTATATCAAGCGCATTGATTGGCCATTTATCATAGCAGTCAGAAGCTATTAATCGGGTACTACCCATAAATTCATCCCATTGCTTACAAAAAGTATCAAATTGTCTACAAAGATATTGTGCGATCCCCAAAATACGTGTATCATCCCAGTCATGAGTTCCGTTAAATACATCTGCCTTAAAATTCACTGAAACCTTCGATTCGTGATAAACATCTCCTACTTGTCTACATACTCGGTAAAAGATATCTACCGGGAAGAATTCATCTGATTTTCCTTGCAGGAGGTACATTGGTTTAGGTGCAAAACACCCCAAAACCTGCCACATCTCCACTTTTCCAATAATTCCCGGAACAATGTTACAATGGCAATGCCGTTTCTCCTTGCGGGCAACATACTCGAACGTAGAAGGATAGCCAGATGAAATCAGTACAGAGAATTTTTCAGGTACAACAGATGCCAAGAATAGTCCCAGCGCCCCTCCACCAGAATTACCACATACAGCAATCTTTTCGATATTAAAATTTCTTTGCTTTCTTATCCAATTGAGCCATCCTATGGTTTCCATAACTATCAATCCCTGTACAGTCAGTCCACACTCAAAAACTCCGGGAGCGGAATAATGTCCCATGAAATGACGTTCACCCTGACCAATATTGTCCGGTACTAATACCGCAATGCCGCTGGAAGCCAAATATTCTGCCATTTTCCGATAAGCAGGATAGAGTTTACCGTTATTTCCATGTCCGCAAGCCAGCAATACAACAGGTAAACCTTTATCCGCATCATTATTGGACGGAATATACAAATGAGCTGCACCGTAACAATTATTCCACGAAACGGATTGCAAATGCTGCACTATGAAGTCCCGATTTCGTGTGACTCCATTTATTCGGGTCTTAATCACCGGAATCCATTCCTCTTTTATGGCAAGTGACTTTCGTACAATTTCCTTAATTTCCACTCTATCTTTCTCCAACCAAGGAAAAAGTCCGGGTAAATGATGCCTTGCCTCAAAACAACTATCATAATAAACAAAAAAATCGCGTAATCCATTTGTAAACTTCGAAGCCAGATAGGCTGGTTTTTGAGCATACCCCCAACCGGCAATCAACAAAAATAGAATTACTATATTCTTTTTCATAAAGTTGTCCGTGTAATTCAATCTTAAGACTTATCTCTATTTCATTCCATGTGAAAGACCTCTATAAGTGGAATACTTATTGGAGAATTATCCGGATTGACTTCCATTATATCAGCCATATAATCCCACCATTTTTGTACAATAGGAGTATTTCCCATTTCTTGGGATGAAGCTTCTCCTTTGATCTTCTGACAAGCATAAAGGATATTGGTATCCTTATCCCAATAAATGGAATAATCATAAACTCCGTTTTCTGACAATAATTGTTTCAATTCGGGCCATATCTGTGCATGTCTTCTTTCATATTCAGCTTCGCACCCCGGCTTCAAAAACATTTTAAATGCTTCCCGTTTCATAATTATTTATTGTTTTGTATCTACTTCCAATACATATACTTGTTGGGGAACCGATTGCTTCACTTTCTCTCCGTCTCCCTGTGAGGTACATTGTACAAAAAGATGCAGCATTCCCCGCTTGTTCCACAAATTTGTATCATAACTTGGTTCCCATGCATCAACTGAAAAATCCGTCAGATCACTCACATTCCAGTTCCCTTTTGAAAGGTCACCCGAGTATGCTACCGTCACCCGGCTATTACGATCTACATCACGATATATATAATATATTCCTTTTCCCCGGGTGTCAACAGCCAAACGAGGACGTGACATAGGAATCATCTTGGTACCGCGTCCACTTAATGTAAAATCCGTATGCCTATCGGCAACCTTTACCATTTGCCAATTTCCTTTTCCTATGAAGACTAATCGATATTGCGGACAAGCATCTCCGGGCTCCTTCCAATATGCGGCAATATAAGGATTGCCTTCTTTATCAGTAGCCATACTTGTCTGGTTTATCAACTCACTTTTCTGAGGAATTTTAAATGCATATTCTGCATTTCTCACATTAATGGGAAGATGATACCGCTCACCGGTTGACTTCTGCCAAGTGATTCCTCCATCCTTGGAACAGGCATAGCATAAATCATGGTTCGTCTCTACAGCAGACGTTTCACGCCACACCCAGGAAACATGTATGGTTCCTTTCCTGTCAACACACATTTGCCAGTATGCATTTCTCTGTCCTTCACCATCAATCAAAGTATCCTGCAAGCGCTTCCACTGGCCTTTCCGCACATCGTACCTATTCAGTACAAGATTGCCCTGACCGGACTTACCCAAACGGTAAGCAAACAGCAAATCACCATTTTTCAATGTATAAAATTCGGGATAGGTCACCTTCCTTTCATCTTTACCCAACATAGATTGCAACGTATCCAGCCGGAGGGAATAAGCTTCTACACTCTTACAATATTGCAATGGAGCATTGTGATGATTGAAAGCCACATGCAGATAACCTTTACCGTCGATACCAATACTGATAACGTTGTGGGCATCCTCGCATTTTCCTTTATAAGGTGAACGGAGTATTTCAAAACGGTCGTTTCCTAAACGGCGTTTTCCCAACGTCAGATATCCATCTTCGTCATAATAGGCAATAAATTGCATATTTCCTTTCGAAGTAACGGAGTTTGTCCGAAAAATGGCAGTATTAACAGACGTACTGCTATATCCCATACCAGCTTTGACCAGTTTCTGAGCATGTAACAGAGAGACACTCCCCAACAGCCCGCATATGAGTAATAAAATTTTTCTATACATAATATTTATGCTATTTCAATTTATATATTTCCGAAGCGGCTAACAAAAAGCAGCCTACTGCAAAATCCTCCGGTTCATGTATACAATCGTAAGTTAAGGGCTGACCGGCCTTGGGACTATTACTTCTCCCTTGCATATATCCCAATGCACCATTCGGATGCATACAGTCCTTTACCAAAGCATTCCAAGCCTTCAAGGTCATTGGCAGATATTCGTCACGATCCAAAATACCGTTCCTTATTCCCCATGCCAAACCATATACAAATAAAGCGGTACCGGTACCTTCCTTTCCACCAAAATTACCGGGATCATGTAGGCTTACATTCCAAAAACCGTCTTCGCGCTGGCAAAGTTTAATGGCCTTGCTCATCTGCAAAAAGTCTTTCAGATAATCCTTGTAATGCTTATCTTTTCGGGGAATCAGATTCATGACACGCGCCAGCGCAGCGTATGCCCATCCATTGCCCCTGGACCAGTAGCAGTCTCGTCCGTTAGGCTCTTTATAAGGCGGGGCAAATCTCTTATCGCGATACCAAAGCCCGTCTTTACGATTGTACAACCCCTTATCGCCATGACGGTTGCGTGTGAATGAATACAAATCCCACATCTTGTCATAATAAGATTGTTCTCCAGTCAATCTGCCCAACTTAGCAAATACAGGCATAGACATCTGGATGGCATCTACCCACCACCAGTCATCGTTCTGAGGTGTATTCACCATCATGTCAATGGATAATTTTATATCCTTGATTTTATTGGGATCATCGGGGCAAATGTTATACAAATCAATATAAGTCTGCCCACAACACTGATTGTCTGCATGACGAGTAACAGTTCCTTTATCCAACCCCCATTTATGGAATTCCGCCCATTTCAATGCATAATCGTAAAATTCCTTTTGGGGATAAATAGCATGAAAAGCCATTAAACCTTCAAAATATACAGCCCTCGTCCATATATTGCTTGGCCGTAAGGTATGTACAAATGTAGGTTGACAAGGATCCGGATATTTGACCATAAAATAATTATTGGCCAACAGCATGTGTTTCAAAGTTTCTTCCTGCTTCGGTATTTGCTGTGAATTCAGCGCAAGAAAATTAAAGAACACAATAATCGGTAGAATTACAAACTTGTTTTTCATAATAAACATTTCATTAATCAAAATTTAAAATCAGACTCCGCTACAAGCCAGAAAGCCTCCGTCAATTGGTATGGTAATGCCGGTTACAAAGCCGGAAGCTTCTTCATTGATAAGCCAGTTCATACAACCTACCAGCTCTTGCGCTTCCCCAAAATGCTTCATGGGTGTTTGACGCAAAATGTTACTTCCCCTTTCCGAAAAGTTACCATCCGGAGTCATCAACAGCTTACGGCTCCTGTCATTCAGAAAAAATCCCGGAGCAATGGCATTCACACGTATATGGGCCGGTGCCAGATAGGCAGCCAACCATTGGGTGAAATTTGCAATACCTGCTTTGCTCAAGGCATAAGCCGGTACCCGCGACAAAGGCCGATAAGTATTCATTGATGCAAAATTGATGATACATCCTTTGCCCAACCGAACCATATCCGGGGCAAAAACCTGACAAGGAATAACCGTGCCCATAATATTTACATCAATCACATCCAAGAAACGGCTCATGTCCAGATTAAAGAAACCGCGCAATTCTCCTTGCTCCTCTTCCAATTCCCGTTCGTTAAATTCATTGATGTTAGTCACCGCCTCCGGCTGGTTACCTCCCGCCCCGTTAATAAGAATCGAACATGCACCAAACTGTTCGTTAATCAAAGCATGTGCCCTCTTTACTTCCGCTAAATTGCGAACATCACACGAAACGGACAAAACATTCCCGTCCGCCTCTTTTATCATCTTCTCCGTCTTCCGCAGCTTTTCCAGACTACGACCTATAAGGGCTACTCGATAGCCCTTCCGAGCCAAGTCTACAGCTAACTCCGAACATAACGTACCACCGGCTCCCGTAACGACAGCCACTTCTTCTTTTTTTATATTGTTCATACCTATTTCTTCCAATTTTTACAATTTCTATAACAAATGTCTCTTACTATATCGCCTAATAAAGTCATATCCGACGGGAACTCTCCGCCGACTACCTTTTCACCGATAAACCGGCAAAGCACCCTGCGGAAATATTCATGACGTGAGAAGGAAAGTACACTCCGTGAATCTGTCGTCATACCGACAAAACAGCTCAAAAGTCCATAAGAAGATAGGGATTGCAATTGTTGCGTCATTCCTTCCAAATGATCATTGTACCACCAAGCAGGACCAAATTGCACTTTTCCTAAAATACCACTGCCCGAATATGAACCGGTCAGTGTGGCAAAAACAGCATTGTCCGCCGGATTTAATGTATACAAAATGGTCCGAGGCAACGAATCCTCCTCATTCAATGTGTCTAGGAAGCAAACCAAACTGTTCACATCGCACGCCGAACCGATCGCCGCATATCCTCCCGCCGGACCAAGCCGTGTCCGCAACTGAGTATTGGTATCCCGTTTGGCCCCAATATGTAATTGCATGTTCCAGTTTCTCCGTGCATAGCAGCGCCCCATGAACAACAAGACATACGACTGTAATTTCACCGTTTCCGCAGGAGAGATTTCCCCAATCTGCAACAATTTACCGAATAAGGACGAAGCCTCTCCCGGTAAAACCGGTACAAACCTGAAACCCGCATCCAAAGAATGGTCGGCGTACTCGCATCCTGCATCAGAAAAAAGGTTCAGACGAATATCTATTGCATTCAGATAATCTTCCAGACACTTTATTTTCATACCTGAAAGCTCCGCTAACTGCGAAACGAAATCCTTGAAAGAAGGAGTTGTAAAAGAAATTACCGAATCCGCCCGCAGCGAAGGCTTCACTATAATATTCTGAGGTTGTAGGGATGCCTGGCGATGCCAAGTGAAATCGGCCAATAAATCATCGGAAGTACATAACATTTCCACCCGACACTTCTTCAAGATGTCCAGCATTCCCCATCCCGACTGCCGGAGGATGTCATTGCACACCTTCCATATCTCCCCCGCATTTTCCCGATTCAAGATTTCGTCAATACCGAAAAAGCGTTTCAACTCCATACATGACCAATGGAACAAAGGATTACCAAGGGTACGTGGGAATATGGAGGCCCACGTATCATACCGTTCTTTACCGGATATGCCAACCCCTGTAATCATCTCTTCGTCAATACCGGCTATACGCATCACACGATGTTTGTAAGGATCAGCATGAATCCACAATTCTGCCAAATCAACGAATTTATGATTTTCTGCCAGTTTTCGCGGGTCCAGATGGTTATGAAAGTCTATAACCGGAAGATTTTCAGCAATCTCATGATAGAGTTGCCTGGAAATATGGGTCGTCAGCAAAAAATCCTCATTAATAAAACTATCCATACTCAAGCTGCTTTAAAAATAGCCACCATTCTTTACCATCTCCTGAGCAGAAAAGCCTTCATGTACCCAAGTACGCATCTCCCTCTCCTGCTGCTTGATAGCTTCAGCTCTCAACAATACGTCATAGGCGATGCTACGCGGAATGGCTACCACACCATCCACATCACCAAAAATGACATCTCCCGGCTTTATATAAACTTTTCCAATCCTAACCGGTATATTATATCCTGTTATTTTAGTTCTCCCTAAAGAACCGTTCGAACTGCGGTAACGGTAGAATATAGGAAAGTCTTGCTTCAATACCTGAATCGTATCACGCAGCCCACCGTTGACCACAGCACATCTTGCTCCGCGGGCTATAGCGGAAGCTGTCATTACCTCTCCCCAATGAGCTGCTTCATCTTCATTACCTGCGTCCCATACCACACAACAATTTTTCGGCATATCATCCAGCATCTGTGCCCTGATATCCATTTCCCCCTTGACAGTGGGGTCCGGATTACTGCGAATAGTGAATGCGATGCCTGCCGCGCGCATTTCAAACTGCAATGGCAAGATAGTAATCGGCAAAGCTTGATCCATCAATGTGGCTTCACGCAAAACATCGTTTACGGCTCCTGTATAAAGATTTTCGTAACGTTCACACAATTCTTGATCTGAAATCGGAAACTCTATACCATCTATCCTATCCAATTTCTCAATCAATTTCTCTAACTTCATTAAATTATTGTCCATAATCATTTTTATTCTTCTAATAAACCTTTTAAATATCCTGTCGCAAATATATGTCCCAGCATCTCATACGCCGGATTTTCTCCTGACTCACCAGCCATAACAGGAGCATGGTCTGTACGGATCACTCCATCAAACCCAATTTCCTTATATGCACGCATGCAGGCTTTCATGTCAGTCTGCCCTTCATCATGGAATGTCTCTTCAAAAGCATCTGCATCTCCACGTATATCTCGGAAATGGACAAAGAAAATCTTCCGACCGAAATGTCTTATCAAAGAAGGTATGTCCTCATTCATGGCTGCAAAAGAACCTTGGCAAAATGTTATCCCGTTGTAATCGCTGGGATAAAGTTCTAAGGCTTTGTCGAAATTCTCTACATTTCTAAAGATACGCGACACTCCCTGCAAGGAAGGTATCGGAGGATCATCCGGATGGAGAGCCAGTTTCACTTTACACGCTTCTGCTACAGGTAATACCTTATCCATAAAGTATTTATAATTATCCCATATCTGTATGTCAGTAAGTGTCCCGGCTTCAGTCAACTGCGGGGCTGCCTGCATCAATTTTGAATCAAATGCCGTTACCAATGCCCCACCTCTCCCCTTTTTAGCAAAAGAGGTACGATACCAACCGGATTGGGGCATGAAATTGTAACATAAAACAGGAATATCCAAAGCCGCCATATTTCTCAGTACTTGCTTGAATATCTCTATTTCTTCATCCCTGCCTGGCAATCCCAGCTTAATCTTATAATGGGGAGGAGCCGGTTCAATCACTTCAAGCTTTAGACCTGCATCATTCAAACTCTCTTTAGCATAAAGCAGAGCCTTGAAATCCCACGGTTTCATATAATACCGTTCGGCAGGCAATGCCGCTACCGCATATTCTACACCCAATTGGGTTGCAATCTTCCACTTTACCGATGGCAAAGTAGGTAAATACCATGCTAGTTTCATTATTTACTTTTTTATTTTCAATTTATAAACAACACATAGAGCCACTGCCAGTAAAAGACTCAAAATGCCGGCGCATAAACTCAAATCTCCACCCATAGAATGCAGATTTGGAATGCTCATTCCTATAAAAAGCCCACCGGATACAACAAGAGATACCAACAGTAATATCATCAGTGCTTTAACATATTGCGATGAAATGGAAGGAACCTTTTTAGGGTCTATATTCACACTCAAGGCATCAAACAGTTCATCCACTTTCACTTTGTCTTTCATATCCATCTGCCCATAAACCGGCAGATAATAAAGAACCAAACAAACTATTAACTCGATAAGTGTTGCCATCTCCCAATCCACTTCGGGAAGTGCATTCAAGACAATCCCTACTACAATTCCGGCACTGATCGTAATTATAGCCGCCTTGGCATTCGGCTTGCGGCTTACAATACCCAATACCAAAGGAATACCTATAGGAATGCAGAATATTCCCGTAAACAGTTTATTGGCTTCAAAAGCTCCTCCAAACCCTTCGATATAGATAGCACCTATTGTAATCAGTGCTCCGATAACTAATGTAGACCAACGAGCCACAACCAGAAGGCGTTTTTCAGCAGCTTCCGTATTAAACAACCGCTGATATACATCCTTTGTAAAAACACTCGACATAACATTGTACTCGGCATTCAGTGAAGACATAGTTGCCGCAAACATCGAAGAAAACATGATACCCATAATACCGGCAGGAAGCAAGCGAATGGCAACCGATATATAGGACATCTCCGGATTCTCCAGTTCCGGAACTATTAAAGAAGAGGCAACAGCCGGAATGAGGAATATCGGGGTAAACACTAAAAAGAGGATACCCGTCAGAACTCCCATTTTCTTAGCTGCTTTTTCGTCTTTCACACAAAAGAATTTCTGAATAAATGTCCAGTTCTCATTGTATTTTATCATCGTCATCACATAATAGATTGCCAACCAGAAAAATGCTCCTTTGGGACCATTAAACCACGTCATCTTCTCAGGGATCTGTTGATAAAGTCCACCAATACCTCCCACTTCATGTAAGGACACGGGCAGCAGTACACAGGTAATAAGTATTAAGATCACAAACTGTACCGTACTCATAATCGTTACAGTCCAGATACCGCCAATAATATTGAACAGCGTAACAATTACACCCGAAATGATGATGGCCCATTCCAATGACAGAGGAGTGACTACAGTAATGAACACACCAATAGCATACAACCGTACCATATTGTCTAACAGCCTCACCAGTAATCCCACCCACGTCATTATTTCACGAACAGAGAAACTATAACGCTGTTCCAAATATTCGATGGGAGTGACGCAACCAGTCCGCCGCCAACGTCCGCCAAGCCACAGGCTGCCAATGATACATGCCGGTACAGTGGACCAAAATACCGTAACAGAGACCAACCCGTACTCGTAAGCAATCCCGGCATAAGCCACGAAGACAAACGTACTGAACAATCCCATAAAATTGGTAACGGTAGCCATCACCCAGGGGATAGTGCCATTTCCCTTGAAATAAGCACCGACATCTTTTATAAACCAACCGAAAGACAGCCCTATCCCCGCCATCAATAATATATAAACACCAATGGCCCAATAATCCAGTTCCTGTAATTGTAACTCCATATTATTTGTCAAATTGAATCAAGCTCTTATCCGTTATCAATATAGGTGAATCATATATCTGAATGCCACTGAAGATGTATTCATTCCCCTTTTTCGTAATTTTATCCTCAGGTATTTTTTTAACTGTTCCCGAAAGAATATCTACAATTACCGGACATTCAAACTTTCCACTTTTAACTCTTACTTCCGTTGGAATAGGTGCATTAAAATTAAATGGAGTAGAATCGTCCCACCATAACAGGCATGATTGCAGTCCATCTTTTTCTGTCTCATACAAGAATTTACTACATGAATAATCACGATTCAGACTGATTTTTTCCGCATCAAGCCTGTAGTTGAATAAATCAAACACCGACATCAGATTCTGAACCGCAAAATAAGCCATTTTAGGACGTATCACCCGTTTCTCATCATCTGTTTGCAGCAATCCCTTCACGTTTTTCTTTTTAATGGCATCAGTTGCCGCATAATTCATATCTGAAATGCAAAATATTCCCGTTGCAATGTCTCGTCCATGATCACCCAATATCCGCCTTAACGCCCATTTGGCCTGAGAGGTTTCAGTCCAGTCATAAGCACTCAGTGCTCCCCCCATCCGTCCTCTTGACGGGGCACCGCTTTCTCCCTGCCACAGCTTTATGTGAGATGAGTATTTACCGACTACTGTCCGAAGCCTCTCCACCAAAGGATACATGTCCTCTGGACGGAACATGTATTGATGATACGAAATCCAATCGAACAAATCCAGTTTACCACGTTTCTTAAACTCCTTAAGACAATTTTCAGTCAATGTCGTATCAGTAATCAACGCAAGAGCCAATGCTGCAATTTTAGCCTTAGGATCTACTTCCTTAATGATTTCCGCAGTACGAATATTCAGTTCTGCAAGGCTTTCATAGTCCTTGCCCAGTTCCTTGTTTATGTCTGGTTCATTCCAGATTTCCCATTCATGTACTCTCCCTTTATAATGTTGCGCCAATGCTCGCACCCAATTATTCCATCCAGTTTTTCCTTCCTCCGAAACAGGCCATCCTCCTTTCAAAAAAGGAGTTCCTCCACCTTGATATATAGGATTTCCGTACGAAACTTCCAACCAGATTTCCAGTCCGCGTCCTAAAGCGTCGTCTATGATAGTGTCGAGCCATCTGAAATCATAATGCCCTTTCACCTTCTCCGTTTTTGCCCATCCTGCTTGAAGCCTTATCTTACGCATACCTAATGGGGCCAAGTATTTCTTGTATTGTTCATAATCCGCATAATCACGGTCTAAGACCTCACAGCCAATTGTCAAATGATTGCGTGTATCGGCCACCGATTTAGGCTTTAAATGACCAAGGAGCGGGAACGTCCTGTCTCTTTTCCAGTTTTTGGTAACTTCTTGAGCCACCCGCTGCAAATAGAGTGCATCCTCCTGTATTAACCGACCGTAGCAATGGCTCACATATTGCTTGGAAGTGAAATAAGAAAGAAACATATTGGCAATTAAATAACTTCCAATATGGGTGGGATGACTGTCATCAGACTGATAAATACTCAATTCGGGGCGTTCTTTCCTTACCCGCTCAAAAGCCAGCCCCACAGGTATACATTCGCAGCCTATGCTGTCTGCCACGGAAGTATATGCAGCCGTAATACGCTTCTGCATATTGTCAAAACTATCATTATTTCGTCCCCACGTCATGTAAAGCAGCACTTTTCCTTCCGTATTATATTTCCGGACAATGCTGTCCAATTTTACAACTGACGGCATAACCTGTTTTTGCAAGTACTCATACTCCCATGCCATTGCCAAACTCTGCTCCTGCAACACGACATAGTCCCAACGACCTTGTTTAATAGCGTCAATTGTATGCGAACTGGCAGCATGTTGTTTCAAAAACCATCCGCCGACAGCCACCTTTTGAGCATAGACAGGCACATTCACACTTTGCCCAAGTTCTTGTACCGTCTGTACCATTCTGTTGAAATGAGTATAGCTATTCCCGATAAAAAGAACCCTGATTGTATCTTTCTGGGCACCGGAAGAAACTCCGGTGCCTAAAACAAACATTAAACAAACAATTAGTAAACGTAGCATAATTGTATAGTTAAAGATTAATTAATCGGAATATCCGGGATTTTGCTCCAGAACCGCATTCTTGTTAGCCTCAATCACACTGTATGGAATGGGAAACAGCTCGTGGTAATCTTCCATTTGCAGACCATTGTATTCGTTGCATTTACGTGTACGCTCCACATATTTTCCCAAACGTCCCAGTGTAATACGGCGAAACTCCTCGTAAACCATTTCCCGTGCACGTTCATCCAAAATATAATCGATAGTCACATCCTCCACAACGACATCTTTTGCATGCGCCCTGTTTCTTACCACGTTTATATCAGCGGCAGCTTTGTCCTTGTCCCCCATATCCAGATAGGCTTCGGCACGAAGAAGATAGCATTCGGGCAACCGAAGCATATATTGGTCAAGATAGGTACCACCGGCCGTCGATTTCAAAAGCAGGTTCTCCTTATCCGAATACAATGCTTCAGGATGCTCTCCCGGAGTAGTGATTTTTGACGGCCATGGAAACCAACGCCACCAATTTTCCTTCAAAGTCTTACTATACGAATCTTCACCGAATACACTTTTTCCATAGTATTTGGAAGAAGGCAGATCATAATAGGCATTACGGACAATATTGTACTTGGAATTCCGTATGTCATTATCAAAATCACTCTCCCACAAATCATTCAACCACCAATCGGTATTACACATGTTCGATACGCCACGACCTCCTACATTCAAATCGGAACGGCCGTTCGTCGACAAAAATGCCACCTTTCCTTCGGGATCCTTCAATGAATAAGTGACAGGAGCAGCAAAACGCTCAAGATAGTAGGGTCGGTATTTAGTCGAAACCAGATATCCTCCTTCCGTATCCACTTCCATCTGAATAACCCAAAGCGCTTCTGTATTCCCGTTGGTCGAACGATTCTGGTTCTTTCTTCTGAACAAATCCCAAAACACATCACCTGCTTCATTCTTATGTGATCCGAAACGAGTCTTCATTAATGCGACATGGGGAGTATCGATTATTTCGCTCAAATACTTGACGGCAGCCGAATATTCTCCCAATGAAATAAGAGTTTCCGCCAAATAGTGTTTGGCTACCAGATTGGATATTTTTCCATCTGCCACAGCTTCAATGCCCGGAAGTTTCTTTGCGGCTTCCTCAAAGTCTTCTTTCATGGCTTTCAACACTTCTTCTTTCGTATTGCGTGTATAGTCCGTTCTGGGAACTTTGTTTTCCTCCAAAACGAGTGGTACCCCTCCAAAACAATACACCAACGTCCTGTATCCGAAAGCTCTGAAGAACTTGGCTTCTGCTGTAACAAGGGATTTTTGTTCATCAGTAATCGACAATGCAGCCACCCTGTCTATCAAAGTGTTCGCATTGCTTATCAGTTTGTATTCCCTATCCCACAAATCAGCAATGCCTGCTTGTTCGGGTATCATCCAGTCCTTCATATTTCCCATGAAATTATTATTGTGACGCGCATTCTTGGCAACATCCGTACTCATGAAAAAGATGAAATCACTATTATAGAAATTAGCCCGTACCTTGGCATAAAGACCATTGATGGCTGTTTGACAATCATCGTATGATTTATAAGCATTTTCAAGACCTAAAAAATCTAACGGTTCTTCTTTCAAAAAAGCACTTTCATCGCAAGAAGCGACAAAACATATGGATAACAATCCAATGATTAATCTATTTAGTTTCATTTTATTATCTTTAAAAAGTTATATCTATACCCAAAGAATATGTTCGCATAACAGGATAAGCGGTTGACGCAATTCCTAAACCGACTTCCGGATCCCAACCATCCCAACCGGTAAATGTCAACAGATTTTGCCCGCTCATAAAGAGCCTGAGATTGTCAATACCCAATTTCTTGATGAATTTCTGTTCTAAAGTATATCCTAAGGAAGCATCCTGCAAACGGACAAAACTCCTTTGCTGTACAATCTCTCCCTCCATCGTCGGTGAAGACCATACTGTTGCGAATTTAGCGTTCGGATTGCGCGGTGACCAATAATCATATGCATTCGTCCAGTTTTGATTTTCTGCATTGCCTATGGAATTGCCTATATAATCCGGACGTTTATTGTAGCTCATATATCCTTTCTTCCCTCCTTGGATTACATTAATAAAAAGATTAAGATCAAATCCTTTGTAACTGAACCTGTTTTTGATACCAAGAGTATAAGCAGGCTCTTTATGTCCCAATATTACCCTGTCTTTATCAGCGGATATTTTCCCGTCATTATTCTGATCTTTTATCTTATAGGTACCGGGATAAAACCCTTCCATAATGCTGCCATTCTCCTTATCGGCAATTTGCCAAATACCTTCTATCTCGTACCCATATATCGTGCCTATTGATTCTCCTATAAAAAGACCACTTGATATCAAATCATCCTCTTTCCCATCTTTATCATTATCTTCTCCCAACAATGAAACAATCTTGTTTTGATTAGTCGCAAAGTTAAATCCCAACGACCATTCAAAATCCTTTGTTTTGACAGGAATGGTATTGAGCACAATTTCCAAACCTTGGTTTCTCAATTTTCCAACATTACTTCGAACCGACTTAAAACCGGTTATTGAAGGAATCACGACATTCCAAAGCAGATTCTTGGTAGTGGCATTATAATAGTCGATAGAACCTGAAATCCTGTTTCCATAACATGCAAAGTCAATGCCTACATTATATTCGGATGTCGTTTCCCACTTCAAATCCACATTACCCATGGTTGAGACATTAGAACCCAAAGCCGTCACAGCACCATCTCCAAACACATAACTGTGCTCACCTCCCAATACGACTTTAGCCAAAGAAGAATATCGGTCTGTTTGATTACCAGTCACTCCATAACTTGCACGGAGTTTCAAATTATCCAAATGCTTGAATCTCTCCATAAAAGATTCTTGAGATAATGTCCAGCCTAAGCCAAATGACGGAAACCATCCGAACTTATGATTGGAAGCAAAACCGGAAAAGCCATCACGCCTTAATGTTCCGGTCATGAAATATTTACCCATATAATTGTACGAGAAACGTCCCATCTGATATAGATTGCTTTCTTTCCAAGCAGATGAACTAATTTTCTGAATAATAGCTTGTCCCAAGTCATTATATCCTGTGGCTGTATTCGAGTATTGTTCTCCCAATGCTCGGGTTCCATCTCCGCTTCGCCTGTTACAACCGTAAACAAACGTCGCATCCAAATGGTGATTACCAAATGTGTTGGAATAGTTTACAATATTATCAACCAGCCAATAATAAGTATTGCCGATATATTTTGAAGCTTCTCCTTTCTCACTGGCCTCATATTGATTGTAATTATACTGATTGGTAACTCCCGTCGTATAATTGTAATTAATTCTATAACTTAATCCCTTAACGAAAGGAATATTCACTATACCATAAACGGTTGTATTTATTTGATGCCTTTTGTCCAAATCATCCGAAAGATAAGCAAGGAATGGATTCTTTATGTTTCCGCCGTTTGGACTAACTATCCATTCACCTTCATCATTTTGAGGCATAACAACACTTGGCATCCGGACTATACTGTTTATATTCGGACATTCTCCGGAATAGTTAAGAAAAGAGATAAATGTATTCGTTCCTACTTTTAACCAAGGAGCTATTCTAACATCCACATTAGTCCGGAACGTAGTTCGCTTATATTTATCATTCTTTATAATGCCTGCTTGATCCGTAAAACTACCCGAAAGGAAATAGGATACCTGTTCATTCCCTCCATCCACATTAATGGTATTTGTATAGACATGGCCTGTCTGCTTGGCATTTCCCCACCAGTCGTATTCAATTCCATCATCTATCCCATTCATCTGAGAAATATTCAACGAGCTGCTAGAAAACTCCCAAGCAGGATTTATTTCCGTATAACCGGAAGATTGCGTATAAGCCTTTTCATATTCTACGTCGCGGACTTTTCGCAACCATTCTTCACGATTCAGTGGACGGAAGTTTTTGGTAGGATTACTAAATGACCAATTACTGGAATAACTGATTCGCGGAGCAGCCCCACGTCGTCCGGATTTAGTAGAAATCATCAATACACCATTAGCTGCCTTAGCACCATATACAGCCTTACTACTGGCATCCTTCAATATATCAATGGATGTAACATCTGAAGGATTTATATCGCCGATTCTACCGTTATAGATAACTCCATCCAATACAATTAACAAATCCTTATTACCATTGATGGTAGTCTGACCACGTACTTGCATAGTCGGTTCTTCTCCTGCTGTATTCACTTGCCCTACTTGTATGCCAGCCACGTTACCATGAAGAGACTGAATGATACTTGTATTTGGAGAATCTTTCATAGTATTCAAATCTGCTTTGACCACAGAACCAGTTAAATCTGATTTTTTCATGGTTCCATAACCAATCACAACAACTTCACTTAAGGTTTTTGAATCCTCAACCAATGAAACATTAATCATGTTTTTCTCTCCTACCGGTATCTCCTGGCTTATGTAACCTATATACGAAAATACCAAAGTAGCAGTTTTAGAAACAACCAAAGAATAATTTCCGTCCAAATCGGAAATCGTACCTACGGAACTCTCATTTTTTACCGTAACATTCACGCCTACCAAAGACTCTCCGGTACCGGCATCCACAATTTTGCCTTTTACACCATGCTGAGCAAAAGCCGTGGTGCAAACAAACATACACAGTAACAAATAACATCTTGTTTTCATAATATAAAATTTAATTTTTCAATGCAAAATTACTATTAGTCTTTTAGGATCAAAACAATCAGCAGAAAAAAAATGCGATTTCTGCTGTAGAACATAAGAATAAGCCATCAAAAGGGCTCTACACGAGGCCATACACACAATAGTAGTTAAAAACAAAACCTAAAAATTGGCAATAGAATTATAATTCCTAATTTTGCATTATAAAACTATTAAAAAATAACTTTTATATTATAGATATGATACAAGTCATACATCGGGCCCTAAGCATTCTTGAAGTAATAGCTTCCAGCCCCAAAGAAGACCTAAGCTTGTCCGAAATTGCAGATTCACTTCAATTAAACCATGGAACATGTGCCAACATATTAAAAACATTGGTAAACAGAAACTATGTAGAACAGATAGGCGCAAAGAAGGGATACAAACTAGGCTATATGGCTTATCAATTAACCAACTCATATACCTATTATGCTGAACTGAAAGAAATCGCAAAGCCTCTTATTGAACGGCTTCGGGATAGTATAAATGAAACGGTTATTCTCTCCATTATTGAAGGGGGGAAACGAATTTTATTATATGAAGCAGAATGTACCCACGAAATCCAGGTCAGAACCACTCAAGAATCCAGCGTTTATAAAGCTACTACCGGAAGAATGATACTAGCCCACTACTCCCTAAAGGAATTAAACTATTTCACTGGAAAATACGGATTACCTGATAAAGAATTGTGGCCGGAAATAAAGAATACACAAAATCTGGTTGCTGCCTTAAGTGAAATTAGAGCTAAAGAAGTGGAAATCACTTCCAATGCCAACCATGTTGTTAGCCTAGCAACTCCTATTTATAAAAACAAGACAATCATCGCAAGTCTGGGGATTTATTTGCCAGATATTCGGTTTGACGAAACTACTAAAATAAAGATTGTCGAAAAACTTAAAGAAACGACTTTTTTACTGAATAAGGCAATAGAAGAACAAGAAAAAAAATAAGCCCTGTCTCCCGACAAGGCTTATTCACAACACAAACACAAAATAAAACACGACAAAACTACTATGCAATCTTACCTGTCTATGCCGGGGAGGCATAAGTACTAGTTACGGATATTCACATATACATAAACAGCGTCAGGCTGATTTGCAACATATAAACAAATGCGGGGAAGCATTTGTTCATTTCCTATTTGTTAATAAAAACAAAAATCTCTTTTATCGCTTATTGAATACCTCTCTCACGAAGCTTCAATTGCCAGTTCCATGCAGAACGCAATGTATCTTCGATGGTTTCAACAGCTTTCCAACCCAACTCTTCATTAGCGAATTTAGGATCGGCCCATACCTTTTCAATATCTCCCGCACGACGACCGACAATCTGATAATTCAGTTTCACACCGGTTGCCTTTTCGAAAGCGTTAATCAATTCCAATACTGAAAGACCGCGTCCCGTTCCGATATTAAACACTTCCACTGTTTCCTTTTGTTTCTTTTCCAAAATACGGCGGATAGCGATAACATGTGCTTTTGCCAAATCGACTACATTAATGAAGTCGCGTATACAAGAGCCATCGGGCGTATCATAATCATCACCAAAGACGCTCAGTTTCTCACGGATACCGATAGCGGTCTGGGTCAGATAAGGTATCAAGTTCTGAGGCACACCATTGGGTAACTCACCAAGCAATGCTGTCGGATGCGCACCAATCGGATTGAAATAGCGCAGCAAAATTGCATTGATAGGAGCACCTGAAGCCACTGTATCACGAACGATTTCTTCATTGATCTGCTTCGTATTACCGTAAGGAGATTCAGCTTTCTTAATCGGGGCTTTCTCCGTTACCGGCAATTCGTCCGGCTGACCATAAACTGTACAAGAAGAAGAGAACACAATACCTTCCACTCCGTGCTTTGGCATCAACTCAAGCAGGTTAATCAATGAAACCAGATTATTGCGATAATAAAGCAATGGTTTCTGAACCGACTCGCCTACAGCCTTACTGGCTGCAAAGTGGATGATGGCTTTAATGCCTTTATATTTAGTAAACACAGCGTCAAGACCAGCGAAATCCAAACAATCCAATTTCTCGAATGCAGGACGAATACCTGATACTTTTTCGATGTTATCAACTACATCGGCGCTAGAGTTTGACAAATTATCTATTATCACTACTTCATAACCTGCGTTTTGAAGTTCTACTACAGTATGTGAACCAATATAACCAGTTCCACCTGTAACCAAGATTTTTTCTTTCATCAGTGATTTATTCTTATAGGTTATCATCGTTGTGGCGGCAAATTTAAGGAAATTAATTTTAGATAAAAAGAAAAAAGAGTATTTTTTTAGTTTAAATTAAAAAGGGGCAGAATTTCTTCTACCCCTTATCTATTACTGAATGTTCTTTTTTTCAGATCTTTACTACACCGGAGAATCCCATGAAAGCCATAGCCAAAAGACCGGCTGTAATTAAAGCAATCGGAGTTCCTTTCATGCCTTTCGGAATATTCACCAAACTCATCTGTTCACGCAAACCCGCAAAGAGTGTCAGTGCCAAGCCAAAGCCAATAGCAGTAGAGAATGCATAAACTACACCCGTCAACAGGTCATAATCCTTTTGAATTACAAGAATGGCCACACCAAGAATACAGCAGTTTGTAGTAATCAAAGGTAAAAATACACCCAGTGCCTGATATAGGGAAGGTGATACTTTTTTAAGAATGATTTCTACCATCTGAACCAAGGCTGCAATTACCAAAATAAAGGTAATTGTTTGCAGGTATTCCAAACCGAAAGCATCAAGAACAAACTTTTGAATAAGGAATGTCACTATAGTAGCAATAGTAAGTACGAATGCTACAGCAGCCGACATACCCAATGCAGTTTCCACTTTCTTGGATACTCCGAGGAACGGACAAATTCCCAGGAATTGTGACAACACGATGTTGTTAACAAAGATTGCCGAAATAAATATCAATATATATTCCATACTAAGTTCTTAATTATGCTTTTTTAAAGCTGTTAATCAATGCAATCAGATAACCCAACGCGATGAATGCACCCGGCGCAAGTACAAATATCAACATACCGTATTCTTCAGGAAGAATAGTCAGATTGAAGATTTTGCCTGTTCCCAGAAACTCACGTACGGCACCCAACAGAGTAAGAGCCAAGGTAAAACCAAGTCCCATTCCCAAACCATCAAAGAAAGAAGCTACCGGAGTATTCTTTGCAGCAAAAGCTTCGGCACGTCCCAGTACGATACAGTTTACCACAATCAGCGGAATAAACAGACCCAGCGTAGCATACAGAGCAGGAACATAAGCCTGCATCACCATTTGCAACAACGTTACAAAAGATGCGATAACTACGATAAAAGATGGAATACGCACCATATCAGGGATAACATTCTTAATAGCCGAGATTACAATATTAGAGCAAATCAACACGAACATGGTTGCCAATCCCATACCCATACCATTAATGGCGGAAGAGGTAGTACCCAGCGTAGGACACATACCAAGCAGGAGTACAAACGTAGGATTCTCTTTAATAATCCCGTTCATCATAACTTTAAAATTATTCATATCTTCTACTCCTTTCTTTATTTAGCGCTGATGGAATTCGTAGCCTCAGTAGCTGCGTTTTCAGCAGGTTCAACAACTTTTTGTGTAGCGCCCGTAGCAGCATCAGACTCATTCTGACCCGCATAAGCAGCATAAGCAGCATTCACAGCATTCAGGAAAGCACGTGAAGTAATGGTAGAAGCGGTAATAGCATCTACCTGTCCCCCGTCTTTGCTAACAGACAAAGGAGCCTTACCCGGATTCATTCCCTTAATACTTCCTTTGTTGCCTTCTTTAAACCAATCGGCAGCTTTGGAACCCAATCCCGGAGTTTCCGCATGCGACAACAAAGAATAATCTATAATGTTTCCTTCTGCATCAAAACCGACCAGTACCTTCAGTTCACCGCCAAATGCCATTGAACTGGCTTCTACAGCGGCACCAATAAATTGTCCGTCTTTCGTTGCAGGATACACGGCATAATCCACACCATTCACAGCCTGCACCTTTTTTTCCGCAATCGGATCGTTATCAAAACCAGGAACAACCGCACTTACCGCATCACTCAATGTCTTTGCATTGGCTTGTGCAATAGGTTCTTTCGTCAGCTCATTTACATACGCCAGCAACGCCACAGAAATAGCGGTAACACCCGTGAGTACCAGCAACATATTCTTCAAGGATGATTCTAACTTTTTCATTTCTTCTTCGCTACCTCCCCAAAGCGTTTAGGTTTACAATATGTATTTATCAACGGAGTAAAGGCATTCATAATCAGGATGGCGAATGACATACCCTCAGGATAAGCACCGAACAAACGGATAATCACTGTCAGCAGACCGATACACACACCATAGATCAACATCCCTTTCTTGCTCATCGGAGAAGTGACATAATCCGTAGCCATAAAGATAGCACCCAACATCAAACCACCTGTAAGCAGTTGAAGCACCGGAGATACATATACTTCCGGATCTACCAGATGCATGATACCTGAGAATACAAATACTGTTGCCAATATAGAAATAGGAATATGCCAGGTTATAATTTTCTTCCAAAGCATATAAGCCAATCCCAACAGCAATGCCAAGGCACTTACTTCACCCAAGCAACCTCCATTATTACCAATCAATAAGTCAAAAGAAGAAGGCAAATCTTTTAAAGCTTCTATATTTCCACCGGCAATCTGCTTCATCAGGTTAAGAGGTGTAGCCGCCGTCGTTGCATCTGTATAAGAAGTCAACTGTCCGACAACCGGCCAGCTCGTCATCTGCACAGGGAAAGAGAGCAACAGGAATACACGGCCCGCCAATGCGGGGTTGAACGGATTACAACCCAGTCCGCCAAAAGACATTTTACCGACACCTATTGCAAACAATGCACCCAGAATAATAATCCAGATAGGCAGATTGGAAGGTAAGTTGAATGCCAGCAACACACCTGTGATTACGGCAGAACCGTCACAAATAGTCGTGGTTTCTTTCTTTAAAAGGAATTTGCCGATAGCCCATTCAAAGAACAAACAGGCAGCTACCGAAGTAGCCGTAACAATCAGCGCACCCAGTCCGAAGAAATAGAGTGATACGAGAAATGCAGGAATCAATGCAATGAGCACGCCATACATATTCTTTTTCACGCTGTCACCACCATGGACGTGGGGCGAAAGTGATACTATTAATTTATTTTCCATACTTCGTTATTTTTTAGCTTGACGTGCACGGATGATCGCTCCTACTTTACCTTTACCCAAACGGCAATAGTCCAGCAACGGACGGTTCGCAGGACAGGTGAACTGGCAAGAACCGCACTCGATACAATCCATTATTCTTTCTTTCTCCATTCTCTCGAATTCGGTATGTTCAGCAAGCGCCGACAACAAATAAGGCTCCAATCCCATCGGACAAGCACCCACGCACTTTGCGCAACGGATGCAAGGTTGAATTTCACCGCGCTTGGCTTCCTTATTGTTCATTATCAGAATACCAGAACTACCTTTAGCAGTTGGTACATCTGTATTTATCAACGCCTTTCCCATCATCGGGCCACCACCGATAATCTTACCTGTATCTTCGGGCAAACCACCGCAAGCATCAATCAACTGCTTCATCGGTGTACCGATACGTGCCAGGAAGTTGGAGGGTTTTGCCACCGATTTTCCTGTTACGGTAATCACACGTTCAAACAATGGCTTATTCTTCTGTACAGCTTGATATACGGCAAATGCAGTACCCACATTCTGTACCACAGCACCTGTAGAGATAGGCAATGCGCCACTTGCTACCTGACGGCTGGTGATGGCATCAATCAACTGCTTTTCACCTCCTTGCGGATATTGCACTTTCAAAGCAACCACCTCAATACCTGCATAGCTGGAAGCAACTTTTGTCATCAACTGAATAGCATCCGGCTTATTATTTTCAATACCGATAAATGCCTTATTAACCTTTACGGCCTTCATCAGGATAGATACACCTACCATAATTTCTTCTGCATGTTCCAGCATTAACTGGTGATCAGCTGTCAGGTAGGGTTCACATTCTACGGCATTAATGATCACACATTCTGCCTTGAATGCAGGCGGCGGACAAAGTTTCACTTGAGTAGGGAAACAAGCACCACCCAAACCTACAATACCGGCATCGGCAATCTTTTTCACAATTTCTTCAGAGGTAAGATTACATTCCTTCACCAAAGTTTCTGTGCGGTCAATGCTTTCTTCCCATTCGTCACCTTCTACGTCGATAAAAATAGCTGGCTTCGGATAACCGCTGGCATCGATAATCGAATCGATCTTAGCAACCTTGCCGCTGACAGACGAGTGGATGGCTGCAGATACAAAACCACCGGGTTCAGCAATCTTTGTGCCGACTTTCACCACATCTCCTTTAGCCACAAGCGGTTTTGCAGGTGCACCGATGTGCTGTCCCAGCAGAATCACAGCTTTGGCAGGAACTTCCGCCTTGATGATGGGCTGATGTGCTGAAAGTTTATTTTCGTGTGGATGAACACCACCGATTGAAAATGTCTTCAACATACAATTCTGTATTTTAGTCGTTTATTACTTCTTGATTATTAAGCTTCCGCCTTCGGAGTTTCCACTTGAGGGGTTTCAACTACTTTCGGGGTTTCTACAGCCTTAGGAGCCTCTGCTGCTTTAGGAGTTTCTGTAGCTTTTGGCGCAGCAGCTACTTTAGCAGCAGCCGGAGCAGCACCTTCCGCCTTCGGCTTGCGCGGCGGGAAATTGAGTGCGACAATCGTGTTCTGCGGACAAACTTCCTCGCACTTACGACATGATTTACATTTGTTCGGGTCAATGTAAGCCAGATTATTCTCCAGCGTAATGGCCTCGAACGGACAAGCTTTCACGCACTTGCCACAACCGATACAAGCAACCGTACAAGCCTTACGCGCTACGGCACCCTTGTCTTTGTTCACGCATTGCACATAGACACGGCGTGACTTCTTACCCTGCGGGCGGATTTCAATAATATTCTTCGGGCAAGCCTTTGCACAAGCACCACAAGCCGTACATTTGGCTTCATCCACTTCCGGAAGTCCTGTTTCGGGATTCATGTGGATAGCATCAAACTGACAGGCTTCCACACAGTCGCCACAGCCCAGACATCCAAAACTACAACCTGTTTCACCACCATAAAGAGAAGCTGCAATAGCACAACTCTTCGCGCCATCGTACACATTTACACGCGGGCGATTGGCACAGGTTCCATTACATCTCACAACCGCAACCATCGGTTCGGCCGCAGTAGCATCCAAACCAAGGATTTCGGCAATTTGCGTCATGACAGGTTGTCCGCCTACCGGACAGAATTTTCCGTCCAACGAACCTGCTTTTACACAAGCATCGGCAAAACCACTACAACCCGGGTAACCACATCCACCGCAATTTGCTTGAGGCAACACCTCTCCTACCTGTGCAATTCGCGGGTCTTCGTACACGGCGAATTTCTTGGAAGCGATATACAGAATAGCAGCCGAAACCAGCGCTATAGCTCCCAATGAAATCACTGCAATCAGAATTACATTCATAAATTAGTTATTTATTTAATTATTTGTTTTTAATGTTCTAATAGTTAGTCTATCGGCTTTATGGAAAAAGAGAACTTTTTCCCCATACGTGTTTTATTCAGCCATAATATATAATAGTAAGGTATAAGGAAAGCTAACGAACAAATCGCAGAGAGAAGTTCGTCGTTCCAGATAGCCATAAATATAAAGAGAGAAATAATCAGAACACAGAAAGGTATTATAAAGGCCAGTAACACCGCCATCATCCCCATGGATAGTTCTCCGAAGACGATTACCCGGTCACCGGGTTGGTAGGAAGATGCATCATTACTGATTACATCAATCATTTTTTCTTTGGTATCAGCCGAGGCACAATGTCCTTTAGCGCTACACGCTGCACAAGCTGACGTTTGGACAATTCTCACCATAACATGAGAACCGTTTATGTTTTCCACAATACCTTGATGTTTTATAATATCTGCCATTTTGCAAACTGTGCATTACAAATTGCGGCAAATTTACGCATTATTTGTGAACTGCAAGGCTTTCACCTACTTTTTTATGTGTACGCTAACGCACTTTTTCCCGTTTTAACTGTTTTTCCTCATTTTTTTCACAGGAAAAGCCAGAAAAGCTGTTAAAAAACAGGGATTGATGTATCACTTTGCACTATTGTTCAAAAGAAACAACCTCATTTACTACATTTATACTATACTCATTGGCAGGAATCAGAGGCTGCTCAGCATCCTGTCAGATCCCTACCAAAAAAGGTTCACCCCCCTGTTTGCTCCGTACCATCCCCGGATAGAGGTACCTTCAACCGAATTTGGTACGGAGTTGGTACGGACCGGATATTGCCCAACTCCAGCCTTGGTCCCTTTTGGGGCACGGAAAGGAAGCCATTAATTCCACTAATGGAGGGATATTATAAATAAAGCTGCCCCCAAAAGGAAGCAGCTTCATTATTTATATCAAGTATTTATAATTACCACTTATAATTAATACCAAAACTCAGAATTTCATTCACCTGGAAGTGACTATCTCCTGTAGTCGGCTTGCTACTGTCATCATAACGTGCATGTACATACAATTTTGTAGAAAGATAACGGTTCAATATGAAATTGATCGTATTCTCCCATTCTACACGAGTCCATTCGTAGCTGGTCAGATAATTCAGACGGGAATTCAATACGATGGAAGGAATGATGGTCCACTCCAATGTGGGTTGTATTTGCGAACCCCAGTTGTGACGTACACACTTGCCTTCCTCCAAACCGAAGTCCACCTCATTCACATCTTTATTGCCTATATAACGCATCGTCCAAGTCAACGGAGCCATAAAAACAGACAGACTAAACTTTTTCTTCTTCAACTTGTAGTCCATACCGACACTGGTGGATAAATCCGCCGGAGCAAAGAAAGCTGAAACCAACTTTTCGCTGTTCGCCTTATAACCATGGCAGAACTGGGTTTTAAATTCTGTTGAAATGGTATAGTACCAATTAGAAGCTGCCTGAATACCCATTTTACTATACAAGCGTAGCAGGTCAGTGTTTACCAGATAATCGTGATACTTGTCCGAAGGAGTGGAACCAAAACCTAACTTAGCCTCCAACATATTTTCCCATTGCACTTTCTCGCGATCATTATAATTAGCAAACAGCTGCAGATTCGCCAGGAAAGAATTTGTACTTTCACCACCTTTATACCAATTGTCAGAAATATAGTTCTGAGTAATCTGCAAAGAACCACTTCCACCCGTCACCCACCAATTGGGCTTATGGATCACAACCTCCGCATCCTCTTTTACATTGACCATATCTTCCTGGACAAATAATTTTATAACAGAAGGTTTAGATGAAACTTCTTTTTCAATATTATCTCTGAAGCTTTTCACCTGCATTAATTCATCTTCCCATGCCACAATCTTACGCGGGTTCTCATTAGCATAAAGATATAACAGCGCACGGTCCACCACTTCATTGGCACGTTTCTTCGAAGTAAAAGGAGCTTCATCAAACATCAATGGTTCCTTTACAGAAGTTTTTGCTGTATCAAAAGGCTGGAATTTCCATTTCAATATTGAAATGCTCTCCATGGGAGAATTATAATAAGTCAACGGGATAAACAAGCGGTAATAATCAGGATTGTCCGCAATGTAACGCTCCGGAGTGGAAGGATCATTCAGGTAATTTAATACTCCCAAATGTTTTTCATAGGATATGGAAACTGTATCCAATTCTGGGGTAGCACTTCCCGGCTTCAACTTTAAAACAAAATATTGCTTCATTAAGTCCGATAAAGTATCCGCTTGTACTACAGCCGTTTTTTCACCGGTTTTTAATACAGGCTTCACCGAATTCTGCGCCATAGCCGACGAAGAAAAAAGCACAGCGATTGCCCATAAAGATAAAAATTTATTCTTCATAACGCCCTAAAATCTATGTTTTGAGCGCAAAATTAAATTAAAATGTTTAGAAAACATAGAAATAGAGAAAGAAAAAGAAAACATGCTTTTTTTATAATTGTTTCGCCGAAACTTTATGTACTTCCTCTTTTTTTTGTAATTTTGCGCTTTTTAAGTCTCACGTGTAGACAGATAGATACACAAATGTGTACATCGCACCAAAACAAAACAATAATATTAAAAACAGTATAGCTGTGGGAGAAACAAAGTATATTTTCGTCACCGGTGGCGTTGCCTCATCTTTAGGTAAAGGTATCATCGCCTCATCCATTGGTAAATTGCTACAAGCAAGAGGTTACAAAGTAACCATTCAAAAGTTTGACCCGTATATCAATATTGACCCGGGTACTTTAAACCCCTACGAACACGGAGAATGTTATGTGACTGTAGACGGACATGAAGCTGACCTTGACTTAGGCCACTACGAACGTTTTCTTGGCATCCAGACTACAAAAGCCAATAACATCACAACCGGACGCATCTATAAAAGCGTTATCGATAAAGAACGCCGTGGTGATTATTTAGGTAAGACCATTCAAGTCATTCCTCATATCACGGACGAAATCAAACGAAACGTAAAGTTGCTGGGTAACAAATATAAATTCGATTTTGTAATTACAGAAATCGGCGGTACGGTGGGCGACATCGAATCCTTGCCATATCTGGAAAGTATCCGTCAGTTGAAGTGGGAACTGGGACGTGACGCATTGTGTGTACACCTTACATATGTGCCTTACCTCACAGCCGCCGGTGAATTGAAAACCAAACCGACACAACACTCCGTAAAGGAATTGCAGAGTGCAGGTATCCAACCGGATATATTGGTTTTGCGCACGGAACACGAATTGAGTAGCAACGTACGCAAGAAAGTTGCTTTGTTCTGTAATGTGGATGAAAACGCAGTAGTACAGAGCATCGATGCTCCTACCATCTACGAAGTTCCCATCCTGATGCAGGCTCAGAAACTGGATGAAACAATATTGAAGAAAATGGGATTGCCCGTAGGCGACACACCGGGACTGGGCCCGTGGCGTGCTTTTCTTGAACGCCGTCATAAAGCGGAAAATACAGAACCGCTGCACATCGCACTAGTTGGCAAATATGATTTGCAGGATGCATACAAATCCATCCGTGAAGCCCTGTCACAAGCCGGTACGTACAATGACTGTAAGGTATCTGTAGACTTCGTGAACAGTGAAAAGCTCACGGAAGAAAATGTAGCGGAAGCATTGAAAGGCATGGCAGGTATATTGATTGGCCCGGGATTCGGCGAACGTGGTGTTGCCGGTAAGTTCGTAGCTATCAAATATGCACGCACGCATGATATTCCGACTTTCGGTATCTGCCTGGGAATGCAATGCATTGCTATCGAATTTGCACGCAACGTACTGGGATATACTGATGCTGACTCACGCGAAATGAATGAGAAAACTCCGCATAATGTGATTGACATCATGGAAGAGCAGAAATCCATCACCAATATGGGTGGAACGATGCGTCTGGGAGCTTACGAATGTATTTTGCAAAAAGGCAGCAAGGCATACGAGGCATACGGAACAGAACACATCCAGGAACGCCACCGCCATCGCTATGAATTCAATAACCAGTATAAAACGGAGTATGAAGCAGCCGGCATGAAATGTGTAGGTATCAACCCGGAATCGGACTTGGTGGAAATCGTAGAAATACCGGAACTGAAGTGGTTTGTCGGAACTCAATTCCATCCGGAATACAGCAGTACGGTATTGAATCCCCATCCGTTGTTCGTGGCTTTCATTAAAGCATCTATCGAAAGTTTCGAGGAAAAGGAAAAAGCAAAGAAATAAGATTATTTCAATAATTATAAAATTGTAAACTAGAAATTATTCATGGATAAAAACACCATTACAGGTCTTGTTTTAATAGCAATTTTGTTAGTCGGCTTCAGTTTTCTGAGTCGCCCCAGCAAAGAGCAATTGGAGGCACAGCAGCGTTATTATGATTCCATTGCGCTGGTACAGCAACGTGAAGAAGCACTGAAAGCCAAAGCGGATGCAGCATTGGCAAATGAAAAAGATGTAGAAACTGTGGATTCTACTTCACTCTTCTTCAATGCTCTCCAAGGAACAGATTCGCTGATTACTATTCAGAACGACGTGGCTGAGTTGACCCTCAGCACCAAAGGCGGTTCCATATTCTCCGCTGTATTGAAAGAGTATATGGAGCAGGACAAGAAGACTCCTGTAACCTTATTCACCGGAAACGATGTTTCCATGAATTTCCTTTTCTATAATAAAAAGGAAACAATACAGACTAAGGACTATTACTTCACCACTGTGAACCGTACGGACAGCACTGTAACGATGCGTCTGTCTGCTGACAGTGCAAGTTTTATAGACTTCAAGTATGCATTGCATCCCAACACTTACCTGGTGGACTTCAGCATCGAAGCTAAAGGCATGGCAGATAAGTTGGCAGCAAGTAATAACTATGTAGACATCGAATGGGCACAACGCGCCCGTCAGATCGAAAAGGGTTATGTATACGAGAACCGTCTGTCTGAACTGACTTACAAGTTCATGGGTGATGGTACAGATTATTTATCAGCCAATAAAGATGATGAAAAAGAAGTACCGGAACGTCTGGACTGGATTGCTTTCAAGAATCAGTTCTTCTCTTCAGTATTTATTGCAGACACCGACTTTGAAAAAACGAAGTTAGTATCTAAAATGGAGAGAGAAGGCAGTGGATACATCAAGGACTACTCTGCTGAAATGAGTACGAGCTTTGACCCGACAGGCAAACAGCCTACACAGATGTTCTTTTACTTCGGCCCGAACCATTACAAGACACTGACCGCACTGGATAAGGGACGTTCGGAAAAATGGGAACTGAACCGTCTGGTTTATTTAGGTTGGCCGTTGATTCGCTGGATTAACAAATGGTTTACTATTAATATCTTTGACTGGTTGTCCGGTTGGGGTCTGAGCATGGGTATCGTATTGTTACTGATGACATTGATTGTAAAAGCAGTCGTATTCCCCGCTACCTGGAAAACGTATATATCTTCTGCCAAGATGCGCGTGTTGAAACCGAAAATAGACGAAATCAACAAGAAATACCCCAAGCAGGAAGATGCGATGAAGAAGCAACAGGAGGTAATGGGAATGTACAGCCAGTATGGTGTGAGTCCGATGGGTGGTTGTTTGCCGATGTTGGTACAATTTCCCGTTCTGATTGCGCTGTTCATGTTCGTGCCAAGTGCTATCGAATTACGTCAACAGAGCTTCTTATGGGCTGATGACCTTTCAACGTATGATGCTTTCATCAACTTCCCGTTCAATATCCCGTTTCTGGGCAGTCACCTCAGTTTGTTCTGCTTACTGATGACCGTTGTGAATATTCTGAACTCCAAGTTCATGATGCAACAACAGGATACCGGAGCAAACCCGCAGATGGCAGCGATGAAGTGGATGACCTATCTCATGCCGATTATGATGTTGTTTATCTTGAACAGCTATCCTTCAGGTTTGAACTATTACTACTTCATATCGACATTGATTAGTGTGGTGACTACTCTCATTCTGCGCAAGACTACGAATGAAGAGAAACTTCTTGCCCAATTGGAAGCCCGAAAGAAAGATCCGAAGAAAGCTAAGAAAACCGGCTTTGCCGCTCGCCTGGAGGCAATGCAGAAACAACAGGAACAGTTGATGAAAGAGAGACAGAATAAAAAGTAAGTCTCCGTTTTTCATCACTTGATAATAAAAGCCGGGCAATTGATGTAATTGTCCGGCTTTCTTTCTCTTATAACAACTATAACTATAATTTAAATGAAAACTAAATACACCAACAAACAGATTTGGATGATAGCCTATCCGATCCTTATCAGCCTGCTGATGGAACAAATGATAGGTATGACAGACACCGTCTTTCTAGGACGGGTAGGCGAAGTAGAACTAGGAGCATCAGCCATTGCAGGTGTTTTCTATATGGTAATCTTTATGGCAGCTTTCGGCTTCAGCATCGGAGCACAGATACTGATAGCACGGCGAAACGGTGAAAAACAGTACCGGGAAATTGGTGACCTTTTCTATCAGGGAATTTACTTCCAGATAGGATTGGCAACAATCATGTTCCTGCTCTCCTACTTCCTGTCGCCGATTATACTAAAGCGTATCGTTGCCTCCGAACACATTTATGAAGCAGCTATTAGCTACCTGAACTGGCGTGTCTTCGGAGCTTTCTTCTCATTCAGTGCAGTCATATTCCGTGCTTTCTTTCTGGGAACTACACAAACAAAAACCCTGACCCTGAACTCAATAGTTATGGTATTGAGCAACGTAGTGTTCAACTATATATTGATTTTTGGAAAGTTCGGTTTCCCAGCCCTCGGTATTGCAGGTGCAGCCATTGGCTCATCGCTTGCAGAATTAGTTTCATTGGCATTTTTCATCCTCTATACCCGTAGTCGCATCGATTGCCGCAAGTATGGACTGGATCGTATTCCTAAGTTCCGTCCGGAAGTATTAAAACGGATGTTAAACATCTCTTTCTGGACAATGATACAGAATGTTATTTCTTTGTCCACTTGGTTTTTATTCTTCCTCTATGTAGAGCACCTGGGAGAGCGGTCGCTTGCCGTTACAAACATTGTCCGGAGTGTATCCGGTATACTGTTTATGGTAATGATGGCATTTGCCTCGACATGCGGTTCACTAGTCAGCAACCTAATAGGTGCCGGCGAGAAAGATTGTGTAGAAGGGACTATCCGGCAACATATACGTCTTGCCTATATATTTGTCTTACCATTGGCATTGCTCTTCGTACTATTCCCCAAATTGATACTGGGCATCTACACCGATATGACCGATTTACAGGATGCAGCCGTACACTCACTTTGGGTGATGTGTTCTGCATATTTATTTCTCGTACCTGCCAATGTATATTTCCAGTCAGTTTCCGGAACTGGAAATACACGCACAGCACTGGTAATGGAACTAGCCACACTGGTGATCTATGTGGCCTATATTACTTACACCATTCTTTACCTTAAGTTGGATGTAGCCCTATGCTGGACATCAGAAATGGTGTATTCCATCTTTATTCTACTATTTTGCTGGCGGTATATTAAACGAGGACAATGGCAGAAGAAACGCATATAATTTGTATATTTGTCGCAAAATAACTGTAACGAACAACCTATATGAAACAAGTAAACTTATTGCTTATGTCAGCAGCTATGACATTGGCTGCCTGCGGCGGGACAAAAGACGCAGGGCAAGCCGGAGTACCACTTATCGAGCGGTCGAACATCAAGATTGAAGGCAAGCGCATGACTCCCGAAGCTCTCTGGGCTATGGGGCGTATCGGCGGTGTAGCCGTATCTCCCGATGAAAAGCAGATTGCTTACACGGTAGCTTACTACAGTGTGCCGGAGAACAAGAGCAACCGTGAAGTCTTTGTGATGAACACAGATGGAACAGGCAACCAACAAATCACCCGTACTCCTTGGCAGGAGAACGAAGTAAACTGGATAAAAGGCGGTACTAAACTGGCGTTCCTTTCTAATGAAAGTGGCAGCAGTCAGTTGTGGGAAATGAATCCTGATGGCAGCGGACGCAAGCAATTGACGCAATATGATGGTGATATCGAAGGTTATTCTTTCTCTCCCGACGGCAAGAAGTTGCTTTTCATTGCACAAGTGAAAACTAAACCAAGTACCGCGGATAAGTATCCTGATCTGCCTAAAGCAACGGGGATCATCGTTACCGACCTGATGTACAAACACTGGGATGAATGGGTAACCGGTGCTCCACATCCTTTTGTAGCCGATTTTGATGGAAACAGTATCAGTAATATAAAAGATATACTGGAAGGGAAACCTTACGAAAGCCCGATGAGACCTTGGGGTGGCATCGAGCAACTGGCATGGAGTCCTGCCGGAGACAAGGTAGCATATACTTGCCGTAAAAAAAACGGTCTGGCATACGCCATCTCCACCAACTCGGATATTTACATCTATGACCTTGCAACTAAGAAGACAGACAATATCACCGAAGAAAACAAAGGTTACGACACGAATCCTCAATACTCTCCCGATGGTAAATACATTGCCTGGCAGAGCATGGAACGTGACGGTTATGAAGCAGACTTAAACCGCCTCTTCATTATGAATCTGGAAACAGGTGAGAAACGTTTCGTCAGCAAGGAATTTGAATCGAATGTAGACGGTTTCTTATGGAATAAAGACTCTAAAAGTATTTATTTCATCGGTGTCTGGCATGGTGAAACACAGATTTATAATGTAGACCTTGCTGCCAATGATAAGATTACACAATTGACAGACGGCATGTATGACTATGCTTCCCTTGCCCTTGCAGGAGATAAGGTAATCGCTTTACGCCATTCAATGAGTATGGGTGATGAAATCTATGCCGTATCTGCCACCCGCAACGGTGATGCTTTTGCCGAAGCAAAGCAACTGACCTTCGAAAACAAGCAGATTTACGACCAATTGGAAATGGGTAAGGTTGAAGCTCGCTGGATGAAGACTACAGACGGCAAACAGATGCTGACATGGGTAATCTATCCGCCACAGTTTGACCCGAATAAGAAATACCCCACCCTCCTGTTCTGTGAAGGTGGTCCGCAAAGCCCCGTAAGCCAGTTCTGGAGCTATCGCTGGAACTTCCAGATTATGGCTGCCAACGATTATATCATCGTAGCTCCCAACCGCCGCGGTCTTCCGGGTTTCGGAGTAGAATGGAATGAGGCTATCAGTGGAGATTACGGCGGTCAGTGTATGAAGGATTATTTCACAGCGATTGATGAAATGGCGAAAGAACCGTTTGTAGACAAAGACTGTCTCGGTTGTGTAGGCGCCAGCTTCGGCGGCTTCTCCGTTTACTGGCTTGCCGGACATCATGACAAGCGATTCAAAGCATTCATCGCACATGATGGTATCTTCAACATGGAAATGCAATATCTGGAAACTGAAGAAAAATGGTTTGCCAACTGGGATATGGGTGGCGCATACTGGGAAAAACAGAATCCGGTGGCTCAACGCACATTCGCCAACTCTCCACACCAGTTTGTAGACAAATGGGATACGCCTATCCTTTGTATTCACGGTGAAAAGGATTACCGCATTCTTGCCAACCAGGCAATGGCTGCTTTTGATGCTGCCGTAATGCGTGGTGTTCCTGCCAAACTGCTGATCTATCCAGACGAGAACCACTGGGTATTGAAACCTCAGAATGGTATTCTCTGGCAGCGCACATTCTTCGAATGGCTGGACGAATGGCTGAAATAAAAGATAAAAGCAATTAATAATTATTCTGAAAACAGTCCATCTATCCGTTGTAAATAGATGGACTGTTTTTTATCTATGAAGTAATTCTTGTAATTCCCTGCATAGTCGCTGTTTCACCTCTTCCATCGGCATCTCCCGTTTCAGCTCCTGCTGAAGTGAAGTGACTCCCTTATCTATAAATCCGCAAGGATGGATATAACTGAAATAACGTAAATCCGTATTCACATTCAGTGCCAGCCCGTGCATGGTGACAAAGTGGCTGCTACGCACACCAATGGCACATATCTTACGGGCACGTGGCATATCCCCTTCCAGCCACACGCCTGTTGCTTTCTCTAACCTTCCAGCAATGATTCCATAAGAGGCACACACACGGATGACTGCTTCCTCCAGCAAATGCACATACTCCTTCAGTCCCAATGAGAATTCTTCAAGATTCAGGATAGGATAACATACCAGCTGTCCCGGACCGTGATAGGTAATATCTCCGCCACGGTCAATATGATAGAGCGTAGCTCCTATCTTCTGAAGTTGTTCCTCACTCAGCAACATATTCCCTTCTTTACCACTACGGCCTAAAGTATAAACATGCGGATGTTCACACAAAATAATGTGATTTTCATACTCCTCCCCCGCCTGCTTGGCGCGAACAAGAGTATCAAACCACTCAGTCTGCCGAGTCCATGCATCGGCATACGGAATAATATTCCAGTCTGTAACATTCAGTTTCATGCCGACAAAGTTAAGATTTTAGGGATAAAATCGTATATTTGCCGACAGCAAAATGAAAAAAGATGAAACATAACTTCCCACAAGTAGATTTGCCGGTCGAAATGCTGGCATGGAGAGATGTTACAGAAGATATTCTGAATCTCTATCGCCAGTCGTGCCAATTAAAGGCTTGTATTTTTGCATTATGTACCGAAGGAACCATTAAGGCATCTATCAACCTGATGGAATACGAGATAAAGAAGAATGATTTGATTATCCTAATGCCGGGCACTATCATACAACTCAATGAACAAAAAGAAAAAGTGCGGCTTTGTTTCGTAGGCTTCTCCGCTCATTGTGTCAACGGCATCAACCTGCTGCAAGCTACTATGGGGTCATTCTCCAAAATATGGGACAACCCTATTATCAATGTCAACGATACTGTAGCCTCTTATTTTATAGATTATTTCGCACTACTGACGCGTATATCCATTGCACACCCCACCAGCACAGCTATGGGACAAAGTGTACTTCACAGCATTTTGCTTGGGATAAATACTCTCTATGCCCGTCGTCCGCAAAACATTCTTGCCAAAAGCCGTAAAGAGGAAATTTGCCATAAGTTTGTACAACTGGTTATCGAGAACTATATGACCGAACGTCGTGCCCAGTTCTATGCCGACAAATTAGGAATTTCATTGCAGCACCTCAGTACCACTGTAAAACAAGTAACTGGAAGGAACGTGCTTGATATCATTTCACATGTAGTCATCATCGACGTCAAGGCACGGTTGAAATCTACAGATATGACTATCCAGGAGATAGCCTATTCACTGAACTTCCCCAGTGCCTCTTTCTTTGGAAAGTACTTCAAGAGGCACATGGGAATGAGTCCGTTGGAATATAGAAATAGTTAGTACCTCAGTCGAAGGCTATTCAATACCACCGATACACTGGAGAACGCCATAGCCGCACTTGCCAGCATAGGGTTCAGCAATAATCCATTGATGGGGTAAAGCAGTCCTGCTGCAATAGGAATACCTATCAGGTTGTAGATAAATGCCCAAAACAGATTCTGATGAATCAAACGTACAGTTTGCCGGGAGAGGTTGAACGCTTTCGGCAATAGTAACAGGTCCGAAGTCATAAGGGTTACCATTGCTACATCCATAGCAATATCAGTTCCTTTACCCATGGCAATGCTGACATCGGCACAAGCCAAAGCCTGTGAGTCATTGATTCCATCGCCTACCATCGCCACCGTCTTTCCTTGAAGCTGGAGCTGACGGACAAACTCTTCCTTATCATCCGGCATAGCATCAGAAATGTATTGGATATTGCCCAAGCGTGCGGCAACAGAAGACGCAGTGCGTTCTCCGTCTCCCGTCAGCATATATACATCGATACCCTGAGTACGAAGTTCGCGGACAGCCTCGACGGATGTAGCTTTTATCTGGTCCTTGATAGCTACAATGGCAAGCAGCTCATTCTTACGTCCGAAATAAATGATACTGCAACTATCCGATTCATACTGTGCCAGCATCTCTCCTAATACATCAGTAAGAGCGGCATGATAATCTTTCAATAGTTTATGACTACCAGCCCAATACTCAGTACCCTGATAAGAAACTTTAATCCCTTTTCCGGTAATACTTTCAAAGCTGTCCAAAGCTGCCGGTTCGATATGCTCCTGTTCTTGCAGGGCAGTCACAATAGCAGCTGCCAACGGATGCTCGGATTTAAGCTCGGCAGCCAGAAGAACATCTTTATAGTGCTCCTCCTGCGGCTGTGCCCATAACCATCCGGTAACAGTGGGATGCCCTTCAGTCAATGTGCCGGTCTTATCCAACACCACCACATTCACCTTTCGCATCTGTTCCAGTGCCACAGCATCTTTTATCAGGATATGATGATCGGCAGCTTTACCAATACCTACCATCAAAGCCGTAGGCGTAGCCAACCCCAATGCACAGGGACAAGCAATCACCAATACGGAAACCGCTGATAACATGGCATGGGAAAGCATATCTACACCACCGAAGAACATCCAAATAAAGAATGTCAGTACGGACAAGCCCAATACTACAGGAACAAAGATACCTGTCACCTTATCCACGATACGTTGTACGGGAGCTTTACTGCCCTGTGCTTCCTGCACCATACGGATGATACGCGCCAGCACCGTTTCACTACCGACTTTCTCGGCGCGAATAATGAATGAACCTTTCTGATTGATGGTTCCAGCCAATACGTGCGAACCGGCCTTCTTTTCTACCGGGATAGGTTCACCGCTGATCATACTTTCATCGACATAAGAATCTCCTTCAGTTAAAAAGCCGTCAACGGGAATTTGCTCACCGGGACGTACGCTGACCAGGTCGTCAATTCTCAGCTGTTCCAAAGGAATATCCTCTTCCTTACCGTTGCGCACCACACGGGCTATCTTGGGCTGTAATCCCATCAGCTTGCGGATGGCGGTAGAGGTGTTACCTTTAGCACGCTCTTCCATCAGCTTACCAGTCAGTACGAAAGCGATAATAACCACAGCAGCTTCATAATAAACATGAGGCTCCAAGCCACGGCTATACCAGAAATCGGGGAAGAAGGTATTAAAAACACTGAACAAAAAAGCAATGGATGTACTCAGTGCAACCAAGGTATCCATATTACTGCGTCCCAAACGAGCCTGTTTCCAGGCACCGGTATAGAACGGTGTACCGAACAACACCAGTACTGGAATAGCCAATACCATCTGTATTTCGTTGGAATAAGGTACATGCATAAAGACCATGGAAAGCAACAGCAGAGGAATAGCAAATAGCCACGCTCCTATCACCCGCCCTTTCAGGCGACGGTAACGCTTCTGTTGTTCTTCCTCCTGGCGCTCTTCGACATGATCTTCTTCAATAATGAGGTCATAGCCCGCAGCCAGTACGGCAGCACGAATTTCTCCGGGTGTCAGCTTATCCATCTCGTATGAGACAGACAGTGTATTGGAAGCGAAGTTGACCGAAGCATCCGTAATGCCCACCAACTTGCGAACAGTCTTTTCTACGTTATTGGCGCATCCCGCACAATGCATGTTCAGTACGGGAAACGTCTGTTTCTTTAAATTAGCCATATATATTGTTTTTATGATTTATCAAAATTAGCTGATAATTGTACAAGAATGGGAGGAATGATAATATAACAGGCTGAAAGGCTTATATGCCTATTGCAAATTATCATTCAGCCCATACTCATGCAGTAAATAACAATCTCTACAGGCCGATTGTTCGACTACTTCTTATCCTCTTGCTTCGTCTCCTTAACGAACTCAACTTCGTAGTTGAACTTCTTGAAACCAGCTTTCAATTTGTCTACATTTGTCTTTTCAGCATCGTAGGTAATAGACACAGTTTTTGTTTTCAAGTCTGTAGAGAATTCTTTTACCCCTTTCTCAAATTTAATGTTGTTTTTCACCTTCCGTTCACAGTTTTCGCAATGCATCTGTGAAACTTTAAAAACAGCGGTACGGATATCTTTTGCCATCACTGCTGTTACACTCAATAAAGCTACTACGAGAGCAGCCATCATTCTTCTTGTTTTCATAAATATCTCCTTAGTTATTGGTTAATATTATTTTAGTTACGAGCTACAAGCTACTAGTTTCTTGCCAGATTAAACCTCAACCCGATATATGCCTTAGCACCATGCATCGGTCCCCACACCATGGTAGCATCGAAGTTCTCTCCCCATGGATTAGAGGCATCGATTATCGGATTCTTCTGCTTAAAGTTAGTCAGGTTTTCACCACCAACATAAATAGACCAGCGACGGAAATAACGCGTTACCTGGGCACTAAGTTGCTGGAAGCTGCCATAACGACGTTCCCACGAAAGACTGCCGTCAGCGAGTTCGTAAGGATCGGGCATCCTTCCACCCCCATTCAACTGAAGGGTAGCATCAAACTGCCATAGTCCCAGAGGTGTCTGATAGGAAGCTGTCAATAAACCCTTATACTTTCCGGTAAGTGGTTTCTCCATTAGTTTACCATTGTAGGTGGTCTTCGCGTCTGTCAGACGGTAGGCTGCCGTAAGGTTGAAACCTTTGAAAAACGGATAACTTGCCTCTACCTGGAACACATGTGAATAAGAACGTCCATCCAGATTATAAAAGGCCACTTCATGCGGATTGCTATCCATATCCACAACCACCTGTTTCAGAAAATCCGTATAGTAATATTCGGCATTCACATTCAGCGTCTTGCCAAAAACAGGAATGTAAGTAGACACGCTCGCTCCGTAATTCCACGCTTCCTCCTGATCCAGATGAGGGGCAATCTTCATTTTACGGCTGCTTGCCAGGAGATAGTTATTCTCCGCCAATACATGATTGGTACGGTATCCCTTACCGGCAGACAAACGAAAATGCAGATACTCATTCGGATTATACTTGACGTGTGCACGCGGTGTTACAAAGAAACCATGTTCGCTGCTGTAATCCCCTCGGATACCCCCCATCAACATCAACTGGTCATTCAGATTGAATGTATACTGTACATATGCTCCCGGAACAGACTCCTTTACATATTTCTTCGTCAATCCGTCTTCTACCTGGTTTGTCAGCCGGTAATGCTGATCGAAACCATCATAATTGAAACTCAATCCCGTGGATAGACTATGCTGTTTGCTGAACTCCGTTTCAAAAAGCAACGAAGCATAGAAATTGCTTTGATCCACATCATACAGTTTACGTCCGTAAGTGGCATCCTGATTATGCAAAGTTCCTTGCAGAATCAAGGCAAGATTCGTATTCTTTTCTTTATCGAAAATATAAGCATTCTTGGTGAAGGCTTCGTAACGGTTTGTCTGGATGCCTATTTCGTATAGGTCATGAGTAGGTGTCTGTCCATGAGCTGTCTGACCACTGTTACGGGTTTCATGCAAAGCCTTTATACCTGCCTGAAATACATAATGATCGCCCATATACGCCCATCGGTTCCAGAAGTTATACTGCTCCACACGCGGAATATCCACAAAACCATCATCATTGGAGTCGTGAGATTTCGTCTCATTTTCATAATGCGCCAGCAAAGAAGTACTCCAGCGCTTCGAAAGCTTCACCGTAGCATCCGCATTAGCTTCATACCGGTTTGTGCTGCTGGCAAAAAGATTTGCCGACACCCAATCCGCTTCCGGCAACTGAGGCTTCTTGAACTCCACATTAATTTGTCCGGTTATAGACTCATAGCCATTCTTCACGGATGAACTTCCTTTACTGACCTGTATACTCTGCATCCATGGTCCTGGTACATATCCTAATCCATAAGGAGCGGCTGCTCCACGGAAATTCGGAATATTCTCAGTCATCATCTGTACATAGGTGCCGGAGAGCCCCAATAGTTTAATCTGTTTGGCTCCCGTAGCAGCATCCGAATAGCTTACATCGACAGAAGGGTTTGTCACAAAACTCTCGCCCAGGTTACAGCAGGCTGCACGTGTCAGTTCGGCACTGCTGATCATATCTTCGTTCATCACACTGGAGCGCAACTTCATGGTACCCATTTTACGGGTTACAATGTTCACTTCACCTAATTCCACTCCTTCACGAAGCACAATCTCAAGTTGCTGATTGCCCTTATCCACATGTACCGTATCATTTTCAAATCCAATAAAGCTAACTACAAGCAGATGGCTGCGGGCAGGTTTATGAATAGAGAAGTTACCATCTTCATTAGTGGTCGCTCCTTCGGTTGTATTTATCCAGAAAACATTTGCACCTGGAATGGGTTCTCCGGCAGTGTCTTTTACAACACCCGTCACTTGCGCCTGCAAGTTCAAGGTTATGGAGAGAAAAAGAAAAATATATAAAAATCTCATTATTCTTAAAATTCTATTAGTTCTTGCAATCATTTTAAATGACCTGCACTGTATTTGCTTCTTATCCGGTCCGTACTTGTTCCGTGTCTATACGCTTGGACTTGGTACGGACTTGGTATGGACTTGATACGGACTTGGTATAGTTAGGGCACAGTGCCTACCCTATTTGAAAGAAATGAAAATCTCTCAAACTTACAGGAGCGGATTCACTCCGTAATAAGGGAATTCTAAATGATGAGAACAGAATAAAGAGCCAAATACCGCCTTGAGCTGTCAGGATGCGGAGGTACATTATAAGCTACCTCCTCCAATTCACCTGTAGGCAAGGAGTATTGGAAATCCGGTAATGCTTCACAGAAAAGTTGAATAACCGGTACAGTTATAACAGGACTTTCGCACGAATACTTCACAAGATTTACCTTATAAAAGGTAGCCGTACAGCCTTCATCCTTACAAGATTTCTCCGGATTATGATAAGATTTGTGACATTTAGCACAACCATTGGTGCAGCATGCCTGCTCTGTGGCACAACGTGCACAACAATAGTGGACAATAGAAACTCCGGCCCCTGCATACACAACCGTCAGGGACAATAATATTGCCAATATGTAGCGAAGTCTCTTCATATCTGATACAAAGATAGGCAGATAAAAGCATTTATGCCTATTATTTTTTCATTTTTTATATGTTCTATTCGTTTATATGTCCTATATTTGTCGATAGCGAACTGAAACCGAAATGTTGAATTTAACGAAGAAAGTCCAAATGAAAAAGCAATATGTCAGCCTACTTGTCATTCTACTTGCGGCAAGTGGCTTTTTATTTTCTTGTGGTAACACCATGAACAAAAACGCCGGTGCGTTGGAGTTCGACAGTATACAGGTAAATGAGACTGCCCACCTGTTCGGAGATACTGCAAAGCCCGGATGTAACATTACCATCAACTTTGCCTATGCCAGCAAATCGTCCGACGAGAAACTGAAAGATAGTCTCAACACCTATTTTCTCTCTGCCTGCTTCGGCGATAAGTACATGACGATGACACCCGAAGAGGCTGTAAAAGCTTATAAAGAAACCTATATTCAGGATTATCTGAAAGATCTGGAACCCATGTATGCCAAAGATGAAGCGGAAAAAGAAGATTCAGCATCCATAAGTGCCTGGTACTCCTATTATAAAGGTGTAGAAGGCCATGTACAATATTACAAAAAGAATCTGCTGGTTTACCGCATCGATTACAACGAGTTTACCGGAGGCGCCCATGGCATTTATATGTCCACTTTCCTCAATATGGACTTGCGTACTTTGAGTCCGATACGTCTGGACGATATTTTTGTAGGAGAATATCAGGAAGCACTCACTGACCTGCTGTGGAACCAACTCATGGCAGATAACAAGGCCACTACACGCCAGGAAGTAGAAGAAATGGGATATACAAGCACTGGAGACTTGGAACCAATCGAGAACTTCTACCTGAGCGAAAAAGGAATCACTTTCTATTATAATATTTATGAAATCGCTCCATACGTGATGGGACCGGTAGAAATCACTCTGCCATACGAAATCATGTCGCATTTACTGAGCGATGATACAATGGTATTGAACGAAGTGAGAAACGAGAATTAATGATGAATTATAAATTATGAATTATGAATTAGGCTGCGCCATTGTACAGCGTGCCCATTCATAACTCATAATTCATAACTCATAATTCATAATTAAATTAATAATCAACAAGCATGGAAATCATTCTAAAGTACTTCCCGGACCTCACAGAGACGCAGAAGCAACAATTCGCGTCCCTCTATGACCTCTATACGGACTGGAATGCTAAAATAAACGTCATATCACGCAAAGACATCGAGAATCTGTACGAACATCATGTACTCCATTCACTAGGTATAGCCAAGGTTACACGCTTCGTACCCGGTACCCATATCATGGATCTGGGAACAGGAGGAGGCTTTCCCGGTATTCCTCTTGCCATCTTATTTCCCGAAGTGAAATTCCACCTTGTAGACAGTATTGGAAAGAAAGTGCGCGTAGCAACGGAGGTAGCCAACAGTATCGGACTAAAAAATGTCACTTTCCGCCATGCCCGGGCTGAGGAGGAAAAGCAGTTATTCGATTTCGTTGTAAGTCGTGCTGTAATGCCGCTTGCCGATCTACTGAAAATCATTCGTAAGAATATCACTCCCAAACAACAGAATGCTTTGCCCAACGGACTGATCTGTCTGAAAGGCGGCGAGCTGGCCAATGAGACTATGCCTTTCAAGAACAAGACTGTGATGTACGATCTGAAAGATTATTTCGAGGAGGAATTCTTTGAAACGAAAAAAGTGGTTTATGTAGCGCCTTAATCACAGAAATAATGACTAACATATACCTATCATGAAAATAAAAAGGTTTGAATTTAATATGTTCCCCGTGAACTGTTACGTTCTGTGGGACGACACCCTTGAAGCTACCGTGATAGACCCCGGTTGCTATTATGAGGAGGAAAAACAAGCGTTGAAGAACTTCATTATCAAGAACGGTTTGAACGTAAAACATCTCCTCAACACACACCTGCATCTGGATCATATCTTTGGAAATGCTTTCATGGTTAAAGAATTCGGTCTGCAAGTAGAAGCTAATAAGGCCGATGAATTCTGGATTGATGAAGCTCCGAAACAAAGCCGTATGTTTGGCTTTCACTGGAACGAACTGCCTGCACCAATAGGGCACTATTTACATGATGGAGACATCATCAGTTTTGGAAATACAACACTGGAGGCTATTCACGTACCGGGACACTCACCGGGAAGCCTTGTTTATTACTGCGCTGCAGATCACTGCATGTTCTCCGGAGATGTACTCTTCCAAGGTAGCATCGGTCGTGCCGACCTCACCGGCGGCAACTTCGACGAACTGAAAGAACATATTTGCAGCCGCCTGTTCGTATTGCCCAATGAGACAATAGTCTATCCAGGACATGGTGCTCCGACTACTATCGGCATTGAAAAGGCAGAAAATCCATTCTTCAGATAAACTTAAAAAAACAGATACTACCATGAAAAGCGACCTATTAGCTTGCCGCCACATCGGCATTAGCGAGAAAGATGAAGAGAAAATGCTCCGGAAAATTGGAGTCGGCAGTTTGGATGAGTTGATAGATAAAACCATTCCTGCCAACATTCGGCTGAAAGAGCCATTAGCACTCCCCGAACCCATGACAGAATATGAGTTCGGCCAACACATCACCCGATTAGCGTGCAAAAACAAACTTTACACTACGTATATCGGCCTCGGCTGGTATAATACCATCACCCCCGCCGTTATCCAACGGAATGTATTTGAGAATCCCGTATGGTATACCTCCTATACTCCCTACCAGACAGAAGTTTCACAGGGACGCCTCGAAGCGTTGATGAACTTCCAGACAGCAGTCTGCGACCTAACAGGTATGCCTCTTGCCAACTGTTCCCTGCTGGATGAAGCAACAGCTGCGGCCGAAGCCGTCAGTATGATGTATGCCCTGCGTCCGCGCGATATGCAGAAATCCGGTGCAAACGTTGTGTTTGTGGACGAAAAGATTTTTCCACAAATATTGGCAGTAATGACCACACGCGCCATCCCGCAAGGTATCCAGATACGCACAGGTAAATATTCCGAGATGGAAATGACGCCGGACATTTTTGCCTGCATACTGCAATATCCCAATGCAAGTGGAAATGTGGAAGATTACCGCACCTTTGTAGAGAAAGCTCACGCTGCCAACTGCAAAGTGGCTGTAGCCGCCGATATTTTGAGTCTTGCCCTACTCACACCTCCGGGAGAATGGGGAGCTGACATTGTATTCGGTACTACGCAGCGTCTCGGCACACCAATGTTCTACGGTGGACCGTCTGCCGGTTATTTTGCTACACGTGACGAGTACAAGCGTAACATTCCGGGACGTATCATTGGCTGGTCAAAAGACAAATACGGAAAGTTGTGTTATCGTATGGCCTTGCAAACCCGTGAGCAACATATCAAACGTGAAAAAGCCACTTCAAATATCTGTACCGCACAAGCGTTGCTGGCAACGATGGCAGGTTTCTATGCCGTATATCATGGACCGGAAGGCATTCGCACTATCGCCGAACGCATTCACAGCATTGCGGCATATCTCGAAAAGAACATCAACAAGCTGGGATACAAACAAGTGAACGAGCAATACTTCGACACCCTACGTTTTGCATTGCCTGATACTGTATCTGCACAACAGATACGTACCATTGCCTTGAGTAAAGAAGTTAACTTGCGCTATTTCCACAATGGAGATGTAGGTATGAGTATCGATGAAACAACAGATGTATCTGCTACCAACATCCTGCTCTCCATTTTTGCCATTGCCGCCGGTAAGGATTGGACAAAAGCAGAAGATATTCCCGTAAACAGTACTATCAGCAAGGCTCTGAAACGTCAGAGTTCTTATCTGACCCATGAAGTGTTCAATAAATATCACACAGAAACGGAAATGATGCGTTATATCAAACGCCTCGATCGCAAGGATATTTCCCTTGCCCACTCCATGATTTCCCTGGGTTCCTGCACCATGAAGCTGAACGCTGCGGCGGAAATGCTGCCCCTCAGTCGTCCGGAATTCATGTGCATGCATCCGCTTGTTCCCGAGGACCAGGCAGAGGGCTACCGTGAATTGATAAACAATCTCAGTGAAGAATTGAAAGTCATCACAGGCTTTGCAGGCGTCAGTCTGCAACCGAATTCCGGTGCGGCAGGTGAATATACAGGGCTTCGCGTTATCCGCGCTTATCTGGAAAACATCGGTCAGGGGCACCGCAATAAAATATTGATTCCCGCTTCAGCCCATGGCACCAATCCGGCATCTGCCATCCAAGCCGGTTTTACTACTGTGACTTGTGCTTGCGACGCACAGGGTAATGTGGACATGGATGATCTTCGTGCCAAGGCGGAAGAAAACAAAGACGACCTTGCCGCACTGATGATTACCTATCCTTCTACTCACGGTATTTTTGAAACAGAAATCGTAGAAATCTGCCGCATCATCCATGAATGCGGAGCACAGGTATATATGGACGGTGCCAACATGAATGCGCAAGTAGGTCTGACAAATCCCGGCTTCATTGGCGCCGACGTTTGCCACCTGAACCTGCACAAGACATTTGCTTCGCCTCATGGTGGCGGTGGTCCGGGCGTAGGTCCTATCTGCGTTGCAGAACATCTCGTCCCATTCTTGCCAGGACATCCGCTGTTCGGCAATCCTGCCAATACTGTATCTGCCGCCCCATTCGGTAGCGCCGGTATTTTGCCTATCACTTACGGATATATCCGTATGATGGGTACGGAAGGATTGACACGTGCTACCAAAATCGCTATTCTCAGCGCTAATTATCTGGCAGCCTGTCTGAAAGATACGTATGGCATCGTATATCGTGGCGCTACGGGTTTCGTAGGCCATGAGATGATATTGGAATGCCGTAAGGTTCACGAAGAAACAGGTATCAGCGAGAATGACATTGCCAAACGATTGATGGATTATGGGTATCATGCTCCTACCCTCTCCTTCCCTGTTCACGGTACACTGATGATAGAGCCTACGGAAAGCGAAAGCCTCAGCGAGCTGGATAATTTCATTAATGTAATGTTAAACATCTGGGAAGAAATTCAGGAAGTGAAAGAAGGCAAAGCAGATAAGGAAGACAATGTTCTGATAAACGCTCCGCACCCCGAATATGAAGTGGTTGCCAACAACTGGGAACACAGCTATACTCGGGAAAAGGCGGTTTATCCGATAGAAAGTGTACGCGAAAACAAATTCTGGATAAACGTAGCGCGCGTGGATAACACGCTGGGCGACCGCAAGTTGTTGCCGACATGCTACGGATGCTTTGAATAAACTCTCTTGGTGTATGCGGACGAATAAATGTTCGTCCGCATATATATAATGATGTTGCTCTTAACGATTCATTGCTGAAATACGAACTACTTGCCATTCGTGCCCACCTTCATCAAATAAATGACAGTCTGCAAAAAGTGGGAAACGGCATCATCATGGCTTATGGCGGACAGTCGAACCTATATCTTGCTCTCAATATGTACGACCGGGCATTGGAACTGGAACCGTCTGGCTTGCCATTACTCCATTCAGAAGGACAGTTTCGAAAAGCACACCTTACAATAGGGAGATGGCGAAAATATAAAATAGCAAATCTTTGCTTTCTGCCCCAAAAGGCATACCTTTGCGGAAGTGTCACGAGTACTAACCGAAGAAATGAGCATCACCCGGAAAAAGAAACAAAACGGACTTTTCTACACAAAAGCCGAAGAGAGAATAAATACCCTCTCGCACGCCGCAGGCATCCTGATGGGAGTTGTTGTCGGCACGATATTTCTCGTAAAAAGCTATCAGAGTGGAAACTTCTGGGCTGTATTCGGCATCTGGCTCTACCTCTTCGGCATGCTCGGCTCTTACGTTGCCTCTACTCTCTACCATGCGCTGAAATACCATAATCCCTGGAAAAAGCGGTTGCGGAATTGGGACCATGCGGCTATCTACTGGCATATTGCGGGCAGTTATTCACCCGTCACACTCATTGCACTGCGGAGCGAAGGCACTTGGGGATGGGGACTATTCGGTTTTGTCTGGTTGTGCGCTATCATCGGCACTATCGCGAGTTTCCGCAAAATGGAGGAACATAGCAATGTGGAAACAATCTGTTTCATCGTTATGGGGCTGTCCGTACTGGTTGCCTTCAAACCTCTATATGCCGTTGCCGCAGGAACGTGCTACTGGATGATCGGTGAGGGCATTTGCTACATCACCGGAGCGGTGTTCTACTCTTTCCGGCAACGTTATATGCATTCTATATTTCATTTCTTCGTATTGGGAGGATCAATATGCCACATGATGGCGGTGTGGTTGATTTTATAAAAACGGACAGTCAAAATGAACAAGCTAACAGACATAATCAAACGTTACGGCATAATAGGATGCCTGTACAAAACAATCTTTAAAGTCGTGAGAATGCTGGGTATTACTTACATTAAGTACTTAGCATACTTCAAAGAGCTTCCCGAAACCATAGATACCGACACATTAGTACAGTATCACAAAATGACAATGGATGACTTCAGAAAGCAAATGAAATTCGATGGGAAGTGGTTTAATAATCGCAAGTTGAAACAAATTGAAAGGTTTATTGACCAACCGGGATATTCATACTACGGAATCTACGATGGCGATAACCTGATATGTTATGGCGCAATCTCAACAAATCACGACAACTTCATAAACAGAAAGATGGATCCGAATACAGCTTATCTGTTTGACGACTATACCAACCCCTATCATAGGGGAGAAGGATTACATCGGAAAATAATCGCCATAAGAGAGTATGAAGCACGGAAACAAGGTAAATCCGTCACTTTTGCCTATGTACAATCCTCAACCGCGCCTCGGCGAAAGGCTTCAAACGTTGCGGATATGTAGCCAGAATAAAACTTATATATAAACAAATTGGGAAAAACAGACCTTTTAAAAGGAAATTCATTGAATTGTAAAAGTTACAATAGTCGGCATACCACTACGACAAGACTTCGCTGACTGCTAAAATATATTAATTAATCTCTCCCTTTCTTGTTTTTCTCCTCAGCTTCCCCTACGTTTGCAGTGTTGTACATCAGTGCAACACTTAAAAAACTATGATAAAGATAGAAAACATCAGCTACGGCTACAAGTCTAACCATCCTATTTTCAATGATATATCTTTGGAGATAGGCAACGGAATATATGGACTTCTGGGAGAGAACGGTGTAGGTAAAACCACACTGATACATCTCCTTTGCGGACTACTTTTTCCTTGGAAAGGAGAATGCAGCATTGATGGGATGAATCCGGCAAAAAGAGAACCCGCCTTATTGAGCCGCTACTTCTTTCTGCCCGAAGAAATGCAGATGCCTTCCGAAAGCATTTCCGCTTTTGCCACACGGCATTCCGCTTTCTATCCTCACTTCAACCACAAAGAGTTTGAACAGAATCTTGAAGAACTGAAGATTGACAGGAAACAGAAGTTATCCGCAGTTTCTTATGGTCAGCAGAAGAAGGCGATGCTGGCGTATGCCTTTGCACTGCATACCCCGCTCCTGATACTCGACGAGCCTACAAACGGACTGGACATCACATCCCGACAAGCTCTGAAACGTATCATCAGCCGCAGCATAGATGATGACAGTACGCTCCTCATCTCTACCCATCAGGCACACGACTTCGAGAACCTGCTGGATCACCTCATCATCCTCGGCGAAGGCGAAATCTTGCTGAACCGTTCATTGGACGAAATCAGCCAGCGCCTCCTCTTTGCCCGGACAGACAGTCTGCCCGAAGACAGCATTTACAGCGAACAGGAATTACCCGGATATTTCTCCGTGTTGCCTAATGAAGAGGAAGAAGAAAATACACCGGATATAGAACTGCTGTACAAAGCAATGTTGCAAGTGCCGGAAAAGATAAAATCAATGTTCAAATAAGCAAAGAATATGAATGCAACCTTCAACCTGAAACGTTTCTTCCTGCTGGAACAGTACAAGAAACAGGAAACCGGCCGACACTTGCTTTGGAGTGCCGGCATTGTGCTGGGCATTTGTCTTCTCTGCATGATGTATGATATCAACAAAGGCTCAAGCTATTACATCGAACATACACAGGCTTTCTCCCTCAGCCGCTACCTGTTGTGGTTCCTCTGCATCGCCCCCTGCCTGTTGGAGATAAATATCACCAAACAGACCTCTACTCTATACCTGTTGATGCCCGCTTCCGTTTTTGAAAAGTTCCTGCACTTGTGGATGAAGTATCTGCTCGTACTCCCGCTGTTCTGTTTCTTGCTGATAACAGGCATAAAAGGGTTACTAATACTCTCAGGTACCAGCTACCTGCAACACTTCGGCAGCCACATTGAATTTCACCTGATAGAAAAAGACCAGATGCTGTCATGCAGCTTGATGCAAGGAATTTTCTTCCTCGGATGCATAGCCTTCAAACGCCAGAAGCTGATAAATTCCTTCATCGTTTTGTGTTCCTGCTTCATTCTCATTTTCGGGATTATACTCTCAATAACATTGTGGGAACCTGCCGACAGCCACGGATATTGGATAGCAAACATAGCCTATCCCATCTATAATTTCCCGATAAGCAGCACGTCAGAAGCCATCATTGCTTTCTGCAACTACGGTACCCCTATCTTGTTCAGCATCGGAATATGGATATCGAGCTACTTCCTGCTCAAAGAAAAACAACTGTAAGCTATGGACTTCAAGACCAATAAACCGATATACCAGCAGATTGTAGACTTCTGTTTCAGCAAGATACTCACCCGTGAGTGGACGGCGGGCGAACGAATAGTCTCGGTCAGGGAGCTTTCCACGCAGCTTGCCGTGAACTCGCGCACCGTGCTGAAAGCCTACGAATACCTGCAAGCGGAGGACATCATCTATCCCGAGCGGGGCATGGGCTTCTATCTCTCAAAGGATGCCATGAAGAAAGTGATGAAGATACAGAAGAAAGAATTCTTTGAAAACCAGCTTGCCGACCTGTTCAGCATTATGGACCTGCTTGGCATCAGCATAGATGAAATAACAGAACGATATAATAAACTTAAAAACAGCAGTTCATGAAGAGATACGCAAAGACAGCATTATGGATTACTTTCGGACTCCTCTTCGTACTCATCATAGTCAAGGTTTTTACGCTGATGTACGAACTGAATTCCGCCGTACAATCCTAACTTTCACCGTCTCAACGAAGAAAGTATAAACAATTGAAATACAATAGATAGAATCTTCCCCAATGGGGAGGAGTGAAATCTGTATCCCTAATTGATTAGTAACCTACTAACAGAAACGAATATGAAAACAAAACTATTTTTACTATTGCTTGTCCTCTGCGTACTCAGTGCGCAGGCACAGAACCTCTCCGTCAAAGGACGTGTCACAGACGCTTCTCAAGAGGCGATTATAGCCGCCAACGTATCACTATGGGCCACAGACTCCACCTTGGTGACCGGAGTAACATCGGATGCACAGGGCAAGTTCACTCTCAATAAAATCAAGGCGGGCAACTACCGCCTCGCCATTACTTTCATCGGCTATCAGAGTGAAGTCATCCTGCTGAAACTGAACAACAACCTCGATCTGGGCGATGTACAGTTGCAGGAAGATGCCGTCAGTCTGGGCGAGGTAACCGTATCCGCCAGTAACGTGCTTCAACGGGTGGATCGTCAGATTATCCTGCCCACCGAAAGCCAATTGAAACGCTCGTTCGGTGCCTACGACCTGCTGAACAATCTCGGCATCGCCCGCCTGCAAGTGGACAACTTCACCAACAGCATGAGTGTCAGTGGCGGTGGAGCCGTGCAAACCCGCATCAACGGCATCAAGGTGACAGACAAGGAAATAGCCGCCATCAGAGCCAAAGACGTGCTGCGCGTGGAGTTCATTGAAGACCCCGGCAAGCAATACGGTGACGACGAACTGGGCGCTGTGGTGAACATCATCCTGCGCCGCCGCGAAACGGGTGGTGTGGTAAACTTCCAGCTTTCCGACTCACCCCATACCCTGTGGGGAGAGAATTTCCTGAGTGCGAAGTTCAATTACAAAAACTCCGAATGGGGCATCGACTACTTCAACAAGAACGGCAAGTATCACAGCCGCCTCGAATCTCACGAAACCTTCCACCTGGGCGACCGTACCATCGACCGCATCAAGGAAGGTATCGAAGACGAATCCCCCGCACTCAGTTTCATCAACAACCTGAACCTGACATACAATCTGACGAAAGCGGACAAGTATGTCTTCAACGCCATCTTCCGCAATAACCTCAACAACGCTCCTTACCAGAACGAGCTGAACCGGATGTGGGCAGTAGGCAGCACGGAGTCTATCTATTCATACGTCAATAACCACACATCCAGCTATTCTCCGGCACTCGACCTTTACTTCCAGCATACCCTGCCCCATCAGCAAAGCATACAGATGAATGTGACGGGAACGCTTATCCACACCAAGAACAACCGTAAATATAAGGAGTACAAGGACGAGCATGCACCGTTGGCGGATATTCAGACACTGGTGGATGGCGATAAACGCTCCGTCATCGGTGAGGCCATTTACGAAAAGAGCTTCAAGGATGTGAAGCTGAGCGGTGGCGCCCGCCACTACCAGATGAGGACGGAGAATGAATACAAAGGCTCCAATCCCACTACTTCGAAAATGGACCAGTCGCAGACTTCCGCTTTCTTTGAGGTGCAGGGCAAGGTGAAGGATTTCAGTTATGCGGGTAGTGTGGGCATGACGCGCGCCTGGTTCAAGGAAAGCAACGAAAGCCATGCTTACTATACCTTCACGCCTACCGTACGATTGAGTTACAATATGAAGAAAGCGGGCTTCCTGCGCTACCGGTTCAATATCAGTCCCGCCATACCGTCGCTTGGTTCGTTGACGGATGTGGAGCAGGCTATAGATACGATACAGATAGTTCGTGGTAATCCGTTGCTGAAAACGTATCAGCAGTTCACGAACTCTTTGTCTTACAGCTATTCGAAGAAGCAGTTCAATGCCAATCTGAGCGTGCGCCACCAGTATTACGACAGTCCCATCATGGAAAGCATCTTCGTTGAGGACGGGAAACTGATATTGAAAGATGAAAACCAACGCTCGTTCCAAAGCCTGAATGCGGAACTGATGGTAGGCATCAACGGCGCAACGCTCTTCGGGCTGAAAGATTTCCTGACGCTTTATGCTTCGGGAGGATATACCCGCAGTTGGTCGGAGGGGCTGGAATACAGTCACACGTACGATGAATTTTATTACAGTGTGATGGCGCAATTGCAATACAAAGGGTTCTCACTGCTCGGGCAGTTCCGGAAGGTGCAGAATAACTTCTTTGGTGAAACCATCAAGAAGAATGAAAACCAGACCGCATTTATGGCAATGTATGCCAAGCAGAACTTTCAGGCAGGGATGGGTGTTCTGTTTCCTTTCACCAATAATTATAAGGTGGGAAAAGAACGTATCAGTGAGGTAGCGCCTTTCCGTTCGGAAACTTTTGTGAAAGAAACGGGACAGATGTTGATACTCCGCGTAGGCTATACGTTTGAGTTCGGCCGCAGACACAAAGCCGGAAACAAGGGATTGAACAATAGCGATACGGATAGCGGTATCATTGATATGCAGAGATAAATGAAGTAAATTCTTATCGGAATATGGCTTCATTTCAACCCGCTTTGTGAAAAGAGGGAGCCCACAGGGCGAGGCGGCGGAATTATACGAAATTGCTTCATGTATAATTCATTAATTACCTGACTGCCGCCTCCCCTGCGGGCATTTTTATGAACACCTTCTTGTGCTGTATAGTGGGGAAAGAAAACGGCAAGAGTGATTCGCTACATCAACGATGGGTAAACATACGAAGAAAAGTCTTTTCGTTATTGTTATGACTTTTCCTCATATTATCTTTTATCCAGTACTTATTCGTCCATCGGCTCCCGATTTACCCTGCAGCTTCGCATGGCTTTCCGGCACTTTCCAAATGCTTTCATAATCAATTATTAAACAAGCAATTGGAGTTTCCCAACGGTAGGAAACGAGCGTTCCCATAAGGAGAAACTTCCGTTCCCACTAAAGGGAACTGGAGTTCCCATTAAGGGAAACCGGAGTTCCCACGAGCAGAAACGATCGTTCCCATCGGCAGAAACGGACATTGACAGGGGAGATAACGAGGTTGAAAAGGGCTACACCATTCAACAAAAAGGGTGTAGCCATATACCCCAAAGGGTGTAGCCATGTGCCTAAAAGGGTGTAGCCCTATCGGATACAAGGCTATTTTTACCTAAAACATGGGAAAATCTTCCTCTAAAAGAGGTTTTATCCGCTACATTTCGAAGCATCCCAATCACTCGCTTAAAGTCCATTTGATTGGAATTTCGCCATATACAGACGTATGGAAACATTTACAAGAATATCACTATACAATATTCCTTTCATTCCCCCCATCTGCTATCTTTTTGCATTTTCATCATACGGATTCCCTGCATTCTTTTCCATCAAGCTCCGCAAGATGGCAAAACATTCAATCCGGCCATCTTTATCCCATACCTCTATGCAGGACAACAGATGACAAATATATTCAGCAGACGAAAGTAAATATAGAGAACAAGGGGACGCTCTGTATCACTTAATAACCGTCACAGTGCCTTCCGCCAACTTCTTTTCCTTCATCGGAGCGGCAGCGGCATAGCCTAAAGCGGCACAACCATATACGCGGTGGTTTTCGGGGATGCCCAGTTTCGTAAGGAAAGCACGCACATCAGGATCATCACAAGTTTGCCCCAACTGGTTTATCCAGCAAGAGCCTATACCAAGAGACTTGGCAGACAGGAAGATATTCTGCATGGCGCAGGCACAATCCATGCTTGCCCACCACTGTGTCGGTTCGTTGGAAACAATGACAAGTGTAGGCGCATGATAATAACAACAATACGTCCGGCTATGTCCGCGTTCCTGCAAACGGGGTTCATCGCTCTTGGCAAAAGCACCTTTAATCTTTTCGTTCAGTTCTTCCAGTATAGCGGCATCTTGAATGGCTGTGAAATGCCACGTCTGGTAATTCATACCGCTGGGAGCATAGGTTGCCGCTTCCAGAATAGTGCTTAAATCTTCCTGCGAAATCTGTTGCTCCGTATAAGCGCGCACACTGCGGCGCGACTTGATGGTCTTTAAAATCTCATTCATACTCATTATTTTTTTGTCAATCCAATCTTTACATTCAGTCTGAAATAATACACACCGTTCTCTTTTTCAAGGAAACCATACTTATCCTTATCTACCGAGCCTTTCTCGAAACGGGTGTTCAGGTAAAGAAAATCGGCAAACGTACGGCGCTCCGACTGATGATAGCAAAGCACCTCCCCTACCGCATTTACCAGCAGAATGCCTTCTACGGCAGAGTCCGTACCGTTATAAATTTTTGCCGGACGCATGCCCAAGGCAAGTGCCAACAAGAACTGTTTCATCTTAAACTCATAGAAACCATGTTTGTTTATCAGTTCATCTTTTATCTTTAGGGGATTTATCTCTTTAATGCGCTCCGTCAGTTCGCTAACACGGGAAATGCCGTCGAGGTGCATCATGCGCACCATCTCCGCCAACATACGGGGGAAGTGCAAATCAATCATCAGCAGGTTGCAACGGAACACACGGTCCGCCACATCCGAATATTTCAGCACTCCACCCAGACGCTCAATCATCAGCATACGCTCAGTCACTTCCGTCGGAGACTCCGGCAAGGCATTTATCTTGTTCACCGTAGGCGTAGCAAACTTGATGCCCGACTGTTCCAATTTCAGGTTTGCCGTACGTCCGCCATCCAGCAACGGGTTCATTGCACTGAGGCGGCAACGCACATTAAATCCAGTCAACGGTGCCTCAGCATGCCAGAAGGCAACAGAGAAATCCGTGCGGTCTTCCGTCTTCGCCTCCAAATCGTAGATATTGATGGCATCCAGAAAACCTTCCAAACTTTCAGGAACTTCAATAGTATCGGAACTGGCAGTCGTTTTCAGCAATTCAAGTATCAGCTCTGCCGCCCCGCCAAAGTCTTCGCGGGGAATGTTCTGTCCTTCTTTATCAGCCACAGTAAAAGTACTATCATTCTCCACCGTACCACTGACAATGCGAACATTTTCCTGTTCTATATAGTAACGACGCGTACCGTCATGTTCTTCTCTTTGTATCAGTGCCACGGGCCAACTTTCCGTTTCAACCTTCCGGGCTTGCGGTGTACCCAATGAAACTTTTCCGTCTGCCAACAGGCGAAAGAATGTGTAGAGTTCGCCCAACTCACGCTTTGTTGCTTCAAATGCCATATATCTATATTTTTTTTATAAATGTGCACAAAGATAAGGAAATCCATACAAAAAAAGTGAATGGACAAACTATATTCCATACGCAAACGTTCTATTTGAAATGTCGAACAGTTAAAATCCGATGATATGGAAAAAGAAGAAAAAACAGTAGCCATTACGGCTACCCCCAATGGACCTTTCATTGTAGAAGGCAATTTTAAGCTGATAAACCGAGAAGGGAAAGCAGAAATACGAACAGGCAGGATTGCCTTATGCCGATGCGGCAAGTCCTATAAACAACCCTTCTGCGACGGTACACACAGGAAAATCCACTATAACGATTTATCTCTGAAATAGACGTACCGGAGGAATTTTCTCCGGGGAGCTGAGACATTACGCATCCTCTTCAAAGCGCAATGTCTCGACTTTTTCCAGGCGTGCCTTCAGCTTCGGCATCATCGACTTACGGATGCGAAGCGCCATGCGGCAATCCATATCGTACGACTGTTCCAGTATTTCCGGCTCCTCCTCCTTGACAATGCGCATCACGTCATTCATAAAAGGGTATTCAAACAGGAAAGCCACCGTCTCATCCACCGTCTTTTCTATAATCTCAGCAGCAGCTATCGCTTCGGCGGCAGCAGCTTTATAAGCGACAATCAGTCCGCTCGTCCCCAACTTGATGCCACCGAAGTAGCGGACCACGATAATCAATATATCGGTCAGTTCGTTGGAGTTAATCTGTCCCAGGATAGGCTTTCCCGCCGTACCGGAAGGTTCTCCGTTATCATTGGCACGGAAATCCTTGCGCTCGGCTCCCAACATATAGGCGTAGCAGACGTGACGGGCATCGTAATATTTCTTCTGATAAGTTTCCAGATGCGATTTTACCTCATCGACAGTACGCACAGGCAAGGCGATAGCAATGAATTTGCTACGCTTCTCGGTATAAATCCCTTCGGCAGGGGCGTTTATGGTTTTGTAGGTATCTTCACTCATGCTGCAAAGATACGTATTCTTATCGTTATGAGAAAATAGTTTCTAATCCTCTCTCTTTTTCAGACGAAACGGACAGAGTTTAAAAGTTTTTTTGTAAATTTGTCAAAACAGAACCGCATTCAATAGAAAAACTTCTGATTATAAGTATGTATCAGGGCCTCATACTTACAATCTTAGAATGCAAGGTCCTCCCATAAGTAACATTTATCACTATGAACAACAAGCTGTTTACCTTTCTCGACCCTCTGCTGGGTTACATTGACAACGGACGTTTCTTCCGTGAACCTTTCCGTTGGCTTTATGTCATCTTTGCTGTACTAAATCTGCTATTTCCTATTGCAATCCTGGTGAAAGTCATCGACACGGGGTTCTTCAAGTTCGCCGAGGGGAAAGCAATCTTTGCTTTTATTCTGATATTTATTATCCTTTGCGGTGGTGCATGGGGCAGCTATCTGCTCTGGATGAACCGGAAAAATAAACTGAAAGAAGTTATCCAGGAAGACAACGAATTCATTGCTATCCCTGTAGTATCCCATCTGACACAGACAGTGGGTGAATGGCTCGGACTTTATATCGGTGTTGTTGGCACACTTTGCTCACTGATTATCGCACTCTTGGCAGCAAACGAATTACAATACGTCATGCCGGTATCTACAGGCATTTTCTTCCTCATGCCGATATACGGTTTCCTGATTGTTGTATTTGCACGCCTGCTTGCCGAACTGTATCGCGCTTTGGCCGTCATTGCCAACAATACCAAGAAATTGACAAAGACGGAAGCTAAGACCGAAGCCAAACTGGAAGATATAGAAGATATAGAAGATATAGAGGAAATCTAAATACATGAAGAAAGTAGTCATCGCCATCGACTCCTTTAAAGGATGTTTACCCTCGGCAGAAGCAGGAAAAGCTGCTGCTGAGGGTATCCGTTCTGTATTCCCGGAGTGTGAAATTCTGTCTCTACCTATAGCCGATGGCGGCGAAGGAATGCTGGATGTGCTGATTGCAGCAACCAACGGACGTGAAGTGCAGATTTCTGCCCACAACCCTCTCATGGAATGGCACGATACTTACTACGGCATTTCGGAAGACGGGAAAACGGCCTTTATAGAAATGGCAAGCATCAGCGGGTTGCCTCTGGTTCCGCCGGAGAAAAGGAATCCGATGCTGACCACCTCCTACGGAACGGGAGAACTGATTCGTGATGCGTTGGAACGTGGTTGCCGCAACTTCATCATCGGCATTGGCGGCAGTGCGACGAATGATGCCGGGCTGGGAATGTTACAGGCCTTAGGTTTCCGGTTTCTGGATAAAGAAGGGAAGATATTGGAAACTGGTAACGGAAAAATTTTAATGGAAGTTGTTTCCATAGATACAAGTTTTGTCCACCCTGATTTAAGAACTTCCCATTTTACCGTTGCCTGCGACGTACAAAATCCATTTTATGGTCTGGAAGGCGCCGCATATATCTTTGCTCCTCAGAAGGGAGCGGACCGGAAAATGGTAGAGGCGCTGGATGCAGGCATGAAAAACTTTGCAGAAGTCATTTTCCACACAACGGGGAAAGACATTTCCAATCATTCCGGAACAGGTGCGGCAGGTGGTATGGGTGGCAGTTTACTGGCTTTTCTGAATGCAAAATTGAAACCGGGTATACAGTTGATGCTGGAGACTCTTGATTTCAGCAATAAAATAAAAGGTGCTGATTTGATTATCACCGGCGAAGGAAAGGCCGACAAACAAACATTAATGGGGAAAGTTCCTTCCGGCATACTTGACAAAGCTCGCAAACAGAAAATTCCGGTTATACTGATAGCCGGTAGCGTAGAAAATGCAGACGACCTGCATCGGGCGGGATTTCGGGGAGTATATTCTATCAATCCACCATCCATAACGTTGGAGCAGGCCATGCAACCGGAAGTTGCATGCGCAAATATCTCAGAAACGGTGGTAGAGATTTGTCGTTCCTTCTAAAATTTATCTTTCAATGATTTCCTGATTACAGCTTACGTATCACTTTGCGACAGCGTTTCACTTCCCGTTCCGTCAGTCCGGGATGTTGCTTCGTTCCGCCTTTCTCAATGGCAGAGATGACTTTGAATCCACTCCATTTCAGAATTTCCTTTAGTGCTTTCACCACTCCCCTTGACTGATTAAAAAGAATATTGAAAGGATACGGGGTGGTGCAAGTACTGACGATAACGGCCTTTTTTCCTTTATGCAGCCCGATAGGAATGCCTCGCGATGTCTCTCCCATCATTCCGTAAACGATGCGGTCGAACATTACTTTCAGTTGTCCGGGCAAATTCCCCCAATAGCAGGGAGCACCGATAATCAAGGCATGAGCCTCTTCTATCTGTTTCAGTACGCGCTGTGCATCATCTTCCGGCAGGCAACATTTCAGTTTCTCACGGCAACTCATGCAGCCGATGCAAGGACGGATTGCCAGATCGGCAACTCTTACAACGGTTACTTCGTCGCCATTGTCTTTTGCTTCTGTTTCCATAAGTTGAAGCATCTTTGAGATATGGCCTTGCTTGCGGGGACTTCCGTTAATAATCAGAATTTTCATGATGACATGATTATGCGATTCCTAATAGCTGAACTTCAAACACCAAAGTGGAGAAAGCGGGAATAGGACCGCTGCTACGTGTTCCGTATCCCATTGTGTAAGGGATATAGACTATCCAATGGTCACCTACATGCATTCGTTGCAGGGCTATCTGCCAACCTTCGATAACTTGGTTCAGACGAAATGCTTCAGGACAATTGCGCTTCCAGGAGTTGTCAAATTCACGACCGTTTATCAAGGTACCTTTATAGTGCACAGTCACAATGCTATTTAAACGGGGAGTATTATCACCGTTGCCACTTTCCAATACACGGTAGAGAATTCCGCAAGGTAGTTCTTTGACATCTTCTTCTGCACGCAATGCTTCCAAGTATTGCTCGTTTTGCAGTTTATATTCGTCTTTTCGTCCCATATACTCAAACTTCTTATTGCTTTTTCAATCACAAAAGTACAACATTTATATCGTCCCGCAAAAAATAGACGAAGCTCATAGCTGCATTTTGGAGTTTATACGAATAAGGCGTATCTTTGCCCCATGAAAAAATTAGTTATCGTCGGATGTGGACGACTCGCCGGAATAGTTTCGGATGCAGTTGTCAATGGTTTGTTGCCTGAATATGATTTAGTGGGTGTATACTCTCGTACAGCAGAAAAAGCTGAACGTATTGTTGCCAAAATGCAGCAACATGGAAAAACATGTATGGCTTGCACAACCATAGAAGAATTACTGGCACTGAAGCCCGATTACTTAGTGGAAGCAGCCTCCCCTGCCGCCATGAAAGAACTTGCCCTGCCTGCATTGAAGAACGGGACTTCTATCGTCACCCTTTCTATCGGCGCACTGGCAGACACAGCTTTTTATCAGGAAGTGATAGAGACAGCCCAAGCAAATGGCACACGTGTGTATATCGTCTCCGGAGCTACCGGCGGATTTGATGTGCTGCGTACAGCCTCTCTGATGGGAAATGCAACCGCCAAGTTTTTTAATGAAAAGGGTCCTAATGCCTTGAAAGGAACTGCCGTATATGATGAGGCTCTGCAAACCGAGCAACGGGTTGTCTTCTCAGGCAATGCAACCGAAGCCATCGCCATGTTCCCTACCAAAGTCAATGTAGCCGTTGCCGCCTCACTGGCTTCTGTCGGTCCCGAAAACATGCAAATGTCCATGCAGTCCACCCCCGGATTTGTGGGAGATACGCAAAGAGTAGAAATAAAGAATGAGCAGGTGCATGCCGTAATCGATGTGTACAGCGCCACGGCTGAAATAGCAGGGTGGTCTGTGGTGAACACCCTGCTCAATATCACATCACCGATTGTATTCTTTTGATTCGATTACCGGATATATTCCTTTATATTGGCAAGCACTTTCTCGCTCAGGCGGTCAAACGCCTGACGGGTGCGGCCAGTGGAAACTTGCATGCAACGGACATGGGGATGACTCAAAAGTTGCTCTCCACCCAAAGCTCCCACCGTATCACAAAAACAAAGATTGTCACCTTCCAGCCACTTGACAAATGCCGGTTCGTCCCATGCCGGGGATAATCCGGTGTTGAACAGAATCTTCTTGTTTCCCAGTTGTCCGAACTCCGCCTCATGCAACAAAACCGTGTTCTTATTGAGGCAACAGAAAACAACCTCACTCTGAGCAAGAAGTTCGTTCAACGGCAGGAAACGATATCCTTTAGCTGCCGCCTCCTGCTTCTCGCTACGGGCAAAGTAGGCAATCTCCGCACCGAAAAACTTCAATGCATCCGCTATCATGCCACCGGACTTACCCAGCCCTACAACACCAACTTTCAGCCCGGTAATCTCGCGCGGCATATCTTCCCACGGTTCCTGACCAAATCCATGCAGACAACGCACTAACTCACTGATCACATATTCCACCACACCCTCATCGCCATAATCACGAATACCGGTTACGGTTATTCCCCGTTCATTGGCATAGCGGATATCCACGTTGGCGCTTTCGGGAGAGTACAGCGAACAGCACATCCCGATATATTTAATATCCGTACACTCTTCCAACACCGCACGGTTTATCCGGGAAGTATAACTCAGGAGCACAGCATCGGCATCTCCGATGCGGGCTATAATTTCCTCATCTCTTGCCGGAATATTAGGATACATCACAACTTCATCTGCATACGAGTGCAGTTCTTTTTCTGCTGATGGAATCAGACTTACAGGTTCTATTGCTACAAGTTTACGAAACATAGTTTTTTTGATTTTAGAAACGGCGAAGTTAACAAAAAGAGTGATATAAAACAAAAAGAGCTGTCATCGATGATACGTGACAACTCTTTCTTACTATCTTTACGACAATACTTCTTCTTGTTTTTATGCGGACGGTCTTTTGCAATCCAACGCCCGCCATTGCGTTCCAGCTCTATCGAGCGGTTCGCTTCCTTGAATGCCGATAGGACATCCCTGCGTTTCTTCGTTTTCATTGTTCTATAAACTTTAAATGCGTTGCAAAGATATTCAATTAAAACGAAACTACCCTCTGCTGCCCAAGCTATTCTTATCCGGATTTATTTCAGAAACCATATTGCGCACTTCTTTCTTATCGACTTTGGAATATAACCCCAATTGTCGTCCTGGTAATGTTTCTTCAGCACTTTTCTGCATCTTGCTCTTATTTTCGAGAGCTTTTTCTTCTTTTTTATCCATATTCTTATTCTGGTTAGGTTATTTACTAATATAGTAACACACGGAGAATCCTTAAGGTTCTCTCTTAACGCAAAAAAGAGTTGCCAATGACTGACAACTCTTTTTTATCATAAGAAAATTCCTAAATTCCGGCCATTATTTCTTACTGAGCTTCAACTCTGCAATAAAGGCTGTGATAAGCCCAATACCTCCAAACGAAAGCACGCAAGCTCCATAAACCAAAGATACCGTCTCACGATAAACACGCCAGTTGTCCACATCCTTATCCAAGTATCCGGGAATTGCCGAAGTGCAAATTACAAAACCTATCAACAATCCCAATCCCATGCCCACCAGCAGGCATCCTAATTTCAATGCCGAGAAAGAAAAATTGCCATAAAGTTTCGGCATACAAGCCACATCCGGGACATACTTATCCCCCATCTTCTCAATCAGCATCAGGCGCTCCTTCTTACATACAAACAATTCAAACAGTTTGTAAATTCCTAAAGTAATGATTGCCATAATCGTAGGCACCATAATAAAATCCATCATATTCGTTTCGTTTTAAATTAGTATTTTTGTTCCTTTGTACACTTTAGACGCAGGCTTCTTTGTGAGGTTACACATTCTGCGAAAAAAAATATTTCTTTCCGGATTCTGTAACCTTATATATAGAGTTGCGTCTAAAGAGCAAAATGGAGAATAACGAAACACATATTATCCGACGAATATTGAAAGGAGAAACTGCTCTGTACGAAAACTTCCTGAATCAGTACGGTCAACAGGTATTTTCCCTGATTGCCCACATCATCTGCAATCAGGAGGATGCCGAAGAGCTGATGCAAGACGTTTTTCTGAAAGCGTTCCAGCACCTCTCCTCTTTCAAAGCCGAAAGTTCTTTCTCCACATGGATATATTCCATTGCTTATAATACGGCTATTTCGGCAGCCCGTAAAAGGAAATTTGATACCTTTGCCATGGATGATACGTTACTCGCCAATATTTCGGAGCAACAGGTTGATGAAACGCTGAACGACGAAAGCGAGGAAATGATTATCAAACTAAACAGAGCCATAGAAAAACTGAACTCTGACGAACGTGCCTTGATTACTCTATTCTACTATGAAGAAAAGACGATGAATGAAACCGCCCTGATTCTGGGCCTGACAGAGAGCAATGCAAAAGTAAAATTGCATCGCATACGCAAAAAGATATATGTACTCATTAAACAAGAGGAAGTATGAACGAAGAACAAAAAGATAAAGGACTGAAAAGAGCCGTAAAAGCGGAAAATGAATTTCGCCTGCCTTCCAACTTTGCTTACCGCACCATGAGAAAGGTGGAAGAGGCTATGCGTCTGCGGGAAAAGAAATCGGAACGAAAGACTTTATTTGCTACGATAGCAGCTTCTGTATTCTTAGCAGGATGTTGCATTGCCGGATTAACCACTTACTTTGGTGATGTCATCAAGGAGGCCTTCACTCCTACGGAAAACTTGAAACCTGACCATATTCAGATACCGGCATTCTGGGTGCTGATACTTATTACAATTCCGTTGTTCGTCCTGTTCGACCGATGGATGAGAAAACGATATTACAAGCACCATTCTTAAAAAGAAACGAGGATGTCCGTTGAAAGGAACATCCTCGTTTTTCTTTTTCAAATAATAGTTTTAATCCAATTTGTGGATAACCAGTCCCGAACGTAATTTCGGTTCAAACCACGTTGTTTTGGGAGGCATGATGTTGCCTGTATCTGCAATGTCCATCAACTGCTTCATGCTGACCGGATAAAGTGCCAAAGCTACCTTCATCTCGCCACTATCCACCCGTTTCTTCAACTCGCCCAGACCACGGATACCACCGACGAAATCAATACGTTTGTCGGAACGAAGGTCTTTTATACCGAGTACTTCATCCAGAATAAGATTAGAAGAAATGGTCACATCCAGCACGCCAATCGGGTCATTATCATTATATGTGCCCGGTTTAGCTGTCAGACTATACCACTTGCCATCCAGATAAAGGGAGAAATTATGCAAACCGGAAGGTTTATAAATATCCGCACCCTTTTCTTCAACCGTGAAGTTCTTGCTGACAGCAGCCAGGAACTGTTCCGGTGTCAAACCGTTCAAGTCTTTGACAACACGGTTATAATCGATAATTGTCAGTTGGTTGGCGGGGAAGCAAACAGCCATGAAGTAGTTGTATTCTTCGTCACCGGAATGATTAGGATTCTGCTTCGCTTTTTCAGCTCCCACCAAAGCGGCGGCAGCACTACGATGATGTCCGTCGGCAATGTAGAGGGCAGGCATCTTAGCAAATTCATGGGTGATGGCATCAATATCTTCCTGTTTATCAATAATCCAGAAAGTATGTCCGAAACCATCGCCGGGAGCGATAAAGTCGTACACTGGCTTTCCGGCAGTATAATGAGCGATAATAGCATCCAGAGTAGCATTGTCAGGATATGCAAAGAATACCGGTTCGATATTGGCATTGTTCACGCGAACATGCTTCATGCGGTCTTCTTCCTTATCGCGGCGGGTCAATTCATGTTTTTTGATGACACCGTTCATATAGTCGGGAACATAAGCGCCAACTACCAGACCATACTGCGTCTTTCCATTCATGGTCTGCGCATAGACGTAATAGTTTTCTTTATCGTCCTGCACCAACCAGCCTTTATCCTGGAACATTTGGAAGTTTTCAGCAGCTTTCTGATAAACACATTCATCATGTTCGTCAGTGCCTACCGGAAAATCTATTTCGGGCTTAATGATATGATACAGGGATTTCTCGTTTCCTTTCGCTTCTTCGCGCGCTTCTGCTGAGTTCAGCACATCATACGGACGGGAAGCAACCTGTTCTACCAGGTTCTGCGGAGGACGAACGCCCTTAAAAGGTTTAATTATAGCCATAAGTCAAGGTGTGTTTTTAATGGATTATTGAGATTTCTTTTTCATGAAATGCACTATCAAATAGATGGCACTACCTACTATCAGCACAACAGATACGCCCTCGCAAAAGCCGAGGGCGAAATCTGAAAGTTCTTTTCTGAATATACTGCTCAATGCAAATATACCAGCACCTATCGTCAGATAGATTACTGCAAATTTATAGGCAGTCCTGCTATTCATCTCACTTTTTGTTTACGCGGAATTTCTCGCAACCGTCTTTCAGGAAGCCTACAATCTGCTGAGCAGCAGCAATACCTGCATTGATATTAGCTTCGGCAGTCTGTGCTCCCATCTTCTTCGGTGTAGAGAAGTAGCGTCCGACAAACTTTGCTGCAAATGTTTCGTTGGCAGCAGGCATGATGTCAGTCATGTATTTCAGGTCAGCACGTTCTTCCATCAACTGAATCAATTCTGTTTCGTTGATAACCTCTTTACGGGCTGTGTTTACCAATACACCACCCTTCGGCATCTTGTTTACCAGAGCATAGTTGATAGAATTCTTTGTTTCAGCAGTAGCCGGAATATGCAATGAAACTACATTGCAAGTAGAATAGAGCTCATCAGCAGAGTCAACAGCTGTCACACCATCTTTTTCAATTACTTCTTTTGGGCAGAAAGCATCGAAAGCGTAGATTTCCATTCCAAAACCTTTAGCAATACGGGCTACATTACGACCTACATTACCATATGCATGGATACCTAGTTTCTTACCTTTCAGTTCCGTACCGGAAGTACCATTATACATATTACGGGCAGCCATCACCATCATGCCGAAAGCAAGTTCAGCCACGGCATTTGAATTCTGTCCCGGAGTATTCATTACGCATACACCATGTGCAGTAGCTGCATCCAGGTCTACATTATCATAACCTGCACCTGCACGTACCACAATCTTCAGTTCTTTAGCTGCATCCAACACCTCGGCATCTATGATATCACTACGGATAATGATAGCATTGGCATCTTTCACAGCATCCAGTAACTGTGCTTTCTCTGTATATTTCTCCAGCAAAGCAAGTTCATAACCTGCTGCTTCAATTTCTTTGCGAATACCGTCTACAGCTACTTTAGCAAACGGTTTGTCTGTTGCAATTAATACTTTCATAATTCTATGATATTAAAAAAGACTCACCACAGAGTCTCACTGAGTAACACTGAGTTTTACAACTCTGTGAAACCTCAGCGTGACTCTGTGGTGAATAAATATTATTAATGAAGTTTCTCAAATTCCTGCATGCAGTCAATCAAAGCTTGTACGCTTTCTTTTGGCATAGCATTGTAGCAAGATGCACGGAATCCGCCTACTGAACGGTGTCCCTTGATACCCACCATACCTCTTTCTGTAGCAAACTTCATGAAGTCAGCTTCCAGTTCTTTGTATTCGGGAGCCATCACAAAACAGATGTTCATGCGTGAACGGTCTTCCTGTGCGGCAGTACCTACGAACATTTTGTTGCGGTCGATTTCAGCATACAGCATATCTGCCTTTTCTATGGCACGGCGTTCCATTTCTTTCACACCACCCTGTGCCTTGATCCAACGTAAAGTCTGCAATGCAGCATAGATAGGAACAACCGGAGGAGTATTAAACATGGAACCGCTGTCAACATGTGTCTGATAATTCAGCATTGTCGGGATATAACGGGAAACTTTACCCAAAGCGTCATTCTTCACGATAACAAATGTAACACCGGAAGGAGCCAGATTCTTCTGTGCACCGCCATAGATACAGATATATTTAGACACGTCGATAGGACGGGAGAAAATATCAGAAGACATATCAGCAATCATCGGAACGTTTACATTCAAATCTTCCTTAAGTTCAGTACCATAAATAGTGTTGTTGGTTGTGATGTGGAAATAATCAGCATCAGCAGGTACTGTATAGTCCTTCGGAATATAAGTATAAGTAGATTCAGCGGAAGAAGCGACTTCAACTACTTCACCGAATGCTTTGGCTTCTTTCATGGCTTTTTTGGCCCATACACCTGTATTCAGGTAAGCAGCTTTCTTTTCAAGGAAGTTGAAGGGTACCATGCAGAATTCCAAACTGGCACCACCGCCCAAGAACAGTACCGAATACCCTTCAGGGATATTAAGTAATTCTTTGAATAGTGCTACAGCTTCATCCACAACGGGTTGAAAATCCTTAGCACGGTGGCTGATTTCCATCAGTGAGAGGCCTGAACCATTGAAATCGAGAATAGCTTTTGCCGTATCCTCAATCACCTCACGAGGAAGAATAGAAGGTCCTGCATTGAAATTATGCTTTTTCATTTGAAGTTTGTTTTGGTTATACAATTTCGTTCATTAATGTCTTTAGACCTTGCGAAATTACGGAAATATTTCTTTAAAACAAACCTTTCATGATGAAATTCCATTTTTACACCGCATTTAGCTTACTTTTTTATGGTTTATACAGGATATATGCACCATTTTGTTATCCATACTTATCAAGAACAATACTTTTAGAGAAACTAAAAGTATTGAGGATTTATTACTTTACATTCAGAAGAATAAATGCAAATAAAATGAATATTTATAAGAGAGTTTACTTAGCCTCCTCTATTATCGTCTTTATTCCTTTGATTTTTTCACCACGTATCAGCGTAAGCAATTGCTTCATTTTGCTACGGCGCACAGCTACAAAAGCATAATGTTCTTTCACATCTACCTGCCCGACGTCTTCACGTGCCATTCCACCTTTTTTATATAGGAAACCTACAATATCGATTTTATTCAATTTATCTTTTTTTCCTTTACCTATATATAATGTAGCCCAACGAGGTTTAGCAGGCTTAGGAAGCACCTCTGGAAATTCATAAGTTTCAATATCATCAGAAATATATTCCGGTACAAATTCTTCTTCATGTAGAATCAAATAGGCGTTTCCCGATGCCTCCCAACGCGCTGTACGCCCATTACGATGAGTGTAGGCTTCCTCATTCACGGGAGGATGATAATGCACCACATTTTCGATGCCCGGAATGTCCAGTCCGCGGGCAGCAAGATCAGTAGAAATTAATACGGAACAACTACCATTGCGAAATTTATAGAGTGCCCGCTCACGGTCAGGCTGTTCCATACCCCCATGAAACATATCACACGGGAACTTCTTTGCTTGCAGGTATCCGGTGACGCGTTCCACACTATCACGATAGTTACAAAATACAAGAGTGGAATGATAACCAAGCGTACAAAGCAAATTGTAGAGTATTTCCAGCTTATCTTTTTCGGGAGAAACAACTTTATGTAACTTCAGACGAGGGGCAAGAGCATCGGGATCAAGAAAATTAAGCTTAACCAGTTGAGAACCGGAGACTGAAGATTGGGAATCTCCTCCCACTCCGGCAAATTGGGGAATTTCTTCGGTATCTGTAGCTGAAAGTAATATACGCTTTTTTAATGAAGGTAACTGTCCGATAACTTCCGCCATCTCGTCATGGAAACCAAATTCAAGACATTTATCAAACTCATCTATTACTAATGTAGTAACAGTACCCGCATCAAAATTTTCTTTTCTCAAATGATCGTTCATTCGCCCCGGTGTACCGATAATGACTGAAGGATTAACACCTTTCATCGTCCTATGTTCCTCCATAGCAGGACGGCCACCATAACAACTCATAGCCTTAAAGGGAGTTCCCATGGATTTAAATACAGTTTCAATTTGCAATGCCAGTTCCCGCGAAGGTACCAACACAACGGCCTGCACACCTTGCACATTCGTCTTTAATGATTGTACCAACGGAAGAAGAAAAGCCAGTGTTTTACCCGAACCCGTAGGTGAGAGTAGCACCAAATCTTTATTTTCATGATAAGCCTCCCGAGTAGCCTCCTGCATCGGGGTGAGTTGTTCTACTTGCAGATTACGCAGTATATCCTGAATTTCCATAACATTCTTTTTCGATAACGGGCCAAAGATAACAAAAAAACTCCTGCACAGCCGTAGCCTTGCAGGAGTTTCTACAAATATCGAAGTTTTTTATAAACCTTGCCTAATTTTATCCGCCGAAGTTATCGAACATCAAGTTCTGAGCCGGAACACCAAGATCGTCGAGCATCTTCTCAACAGCCTTCGACATCGGGCCAGGACCACACATGTAATATTCAATATCTTCAGGAGCTTCATGGTCTTTCAGGTATGTATTGTAAATTACCTGATGAACGAATCCCGGAGTATACTTCACGCCTGCTGCATCTGCTGCGGGATCCGGACGGTCTAATGCCAGATGGAACGTAAAGTTCGGGAAATCTTTCTCTATTTGCAGGAAGTCTTCCAGATAGAATACTTCGTTCAGGGCACGTGCACCATAGAAGTAAGTCATCTTACGGTCAGTAGTATGCAATGTCTTCGTTAAGTGCATGATCTGGGCACGCAACGGAGCCATACCGGCACCACCACCAATCCACATCATTTCCTTCTTAGAGTCGAATATCGGATGGAAGTCTCCGTAAGGACCACTCATGATAACCTTGTCACCTGGTTTCAGCGTAAAGATATAAGAAGAAGCGATACCCGGCATCACATCCATAAAGCCCGGACCTTGTTCTTTGGGCTTAAACGGCGGAGTTGCGATACGTACCGTCAACATAATACGGTCGCCCTCTGCCGGATAGTTAGCCATAGAGTATGCACGAATGGTTTCTTCGTCATTTCGACACTTCAGTGTAAACAGACCGAATTTTTCCCATGCCGGCAAATACTCATCACCAATCAGGCTCTTATCAATGTCTTTGTTATAGTCCATATCGAACTTAGGTATCTTGATCTGCGCATAAGACCCCGGAATAAAGTCCATGTGTTCACCCTTAGGCAACGCAACGATGAACTCTTTGATGAATGTAGCCACGTTCTTGTTGGAGATAACTTCGCACTCCCACTCTTTTACACCGAGCACAGATTCATCAATCTTGATAGCCATATCGCTCTTTACCTTCACCTGGCAACCCAGACGCCAGTGATCCTGTACTTGTTTACGGCTAAAATGAGGAACCTCAGACGGCAGAATCTCGCCGCCACCATCCAGTACCTGGCATTTACACTGTCCGCAAGAACCCTTACCACCACAAGCGGAAGAAAGGAATACTCCATTCACAGACAATGTATTCAGCAACGTAGCACCAGACTCCACATCCAGTACCTTGTCACCGTTTATAGTCAGTTTTACATTACCTGAAGGCACCAAGAAATTCTTGGCAACCAGCAGGATAACGACAAGCAGCAGAATAACCACCAGGAATACTCCAATGCTCGCTAATATTAAATTCATATCCATTGTTCTATTCCTTTCTTTATTAGATGTTCAAACCAGAGAAACACATGAATGCCATTGCCATCAAGCCTACTGTAATGAACGTGATACCCAAGCCTTTCAGCGCATCAGGCACGTCAGAGTAAGCCATTTTTTCACGGATAGCTGCCAGACCGACAATAGCCAGTAACCAACCAATACCGGAACCCAGTGCGTAAGAGATGGCATCCCATATATCACCGATGTACTTCGGGTCACTCTCACCTACATTGATGCGCTGCTGCATGAACAGAGAAGCACCCATGATAGCACAGTTTACAGCAATCAACGGCAAGAAGATACCCAGTGAAGCGTAGAGAGAAGGACTAAAACGTTCCACAACCATCTCTACCAACTGTACGATACCGGCAATTACAGCAATAAAAAGGATAAAACTGAGGAAGCTGAGGTCAACGCCATCAATAATAGCATTGGCAGCCAGCACCTTGGTCTGCAATAAATAGTTGACTGGAAGCGTAACCACCA
>ENA-OZRO01000005-OZRO01000005.1-human-gut-metagenome-genome-assembly--contig:-NODE-5-length-178396-cov-25.091146_pt1 | contig 178396 bp, 110 predicted proteins | sample MGYA00243267_ERZ653941 | MGnify/ENA primary metagenome ERZ653941 (study PRJEB26926, sample SAMN06164615) | human gut metagenome | biome: ENVO:00009003; feature: ENVO:2100002; material: ENVO:00002003... | reverse complement strand
CTTTATCTACCAAAGCATATTTTATAGATGTACCACCTAAATCAATGCCAATTGCGTATTCCATAATTTATTGTATCAAATAAGGAAACATTATATTCTTTCTACCCATATAGGAGAGCTCCACGCCCATTGCTGGTCACGCTGGCGAACTCTGACATAGTAATAGTCCGTATCTCTTTCAGGTTCAGTATCTTCCATATAATGTTCAACCATAAAGCAACTTTCCGGCATTGCACGGTTGAATAGAATAGCTTCACTAAGCCATCCGATCATAAAATGGGAGCGGGAACCTTCCAGAAGTTCGCCCAATGAATGTTCAAACTTCTTGCCGTTGAATTCTGCCGTAATCATACCGTCTATAGGCATAGTGACATCCAGAATGACAGCCTGCATGGCGGGAGTGGTGGTATTCGGATTCTTGGAACTGTACATATCCAACTCCGTATCCTTGTCCGTAACGGACACAATACGGTTGACCTTTGTTTCAAACTCGGATTCTCCCGGTTGCGGAGAGGTGAAGGCAGCGCCACGGAAGCAAGGTTCCACAGCATTGATAGTTCCTTTGCTGATAGATAGTTTTCCTTGCCAGTGTACGTACTGCTCTTCACGATTCCATCCAAATTCAATCTTTACCTTACAACGTACCATGTCTCCTTCCGGCATTTCGGGCAATAACGGACCACTTAAACGGGCTATGCATCTTCGATTCTTGACAATGTCTATATAATCAATGCAACTGCCGCCTTCCACATTCAAATAAATACGGCGACTGTTACCCCGTACCACGTCGCCTGGAAAAGCGTCGTTCAGACGAAAATCTATATTGATCTTATCACCGGTAGCACAACAAACGTGACGGTTCTTCATGGCATCCCAGATCTTATCACGGGTCAATGACTCTGCCAGTATGCCTATACGCCCATCACCATAACTGCCCGGATATCCGGCGTGCTGGTCTGTCGAGCCCATAATACCGAATTTCTTGCCTTGCTCCAATCCACATTGAATTGTACCTTCCCATTGGCGAGGCCCCATATCATGCAGATAATTATAATCGCCCTGATCGCTCTCTGCCAATCCATGGCGGGAATACATCTCTACGAACGGAGTCTGGTCTCCTTCCGTAAAGAAGTTCCAGTTATATCCGCGGTAGCCCGTCTGGTAACCCATGTGATGTGGAGTTATAAATACTTTATGTCCGCGGGCTTTTTGTTTCCAGTCTTCAATGGAGGTACATTCCACCAACGGTGCATCCAAGTCATAATTCAGGGCTACATGGTCGCCATGTTCCATGCTATGTGCCTCATAACCTACAAAGGCTAGAAATTCCCCTTCCTTATTGTACTCATTGGTCATGGCCACGTATTTCTCATAACCTCCCTCGCGCAAGCGCTTGAAAGCACCGGTATGATAATCAATCACCCACTTCAGGCGAGGATCATCTGCTCCGGGAATGTCAGGCCACATGGCATGTGGGGTGACAGATACAAAATCCAATTGTTCCTTGGCGGCTTCGAACGCAGAACGCATGTCGCCATGGCCGTAGGTTATGTTACAGTGGTTATGTAGATCTCCCCAGAAATATTTCAGATTACTGGCAGAGGGCATAATTTTCTTTCCTGCAACAGTTCCCTGCTGACATGCAGATAATAAACTGCCGGAAGCTGCCAATCCGATAAGGGACCAGCCTGTATTTTTTAAAAAATTTCTTCTATTCATGGTATTTTTTATAGATTATCTGTTTTTCATTAATCGTCTGTCGCCTTTGAACAGCTCATTTACTTTTTCATCTGGATCATCATCCTTATACTGCTTTTGGGTTTCTTTCAGTAGTGACATCAGTTCTGTCCGTTTGTCGGCATACTCCGATTTGTTAAATACATTATTTAATTCATTCGGATCATTCTTCAAATCGTACATTTCCCACTCGTCCACATCATTATAGAAGTGAATCAGTTTAAAATCAGCAGTACGAATGCCATAATGTCTTTTTACTGAATGCTCTGCTGGATACTCATAATAGTGGTAATAGGCAGCTTTTCTCCAGTCTGTCGGAGTTTTCCCTTCATTATCCAGAATAGGTTTGAGAGACTGTCCCTGAATATCCGCCGGTATATCTACCCCGGCAAAATCCAGCAATGTGGGAGCAAAATCCACATTCATGGCAATGGCACTTGATACACTGCCTGCCTTGATTGTTTTCGGATAGCGGATGATTAGTGGCATACGCTGGCATTCTTCATACATAAAGCGTTTGTCAAACCAGCCATGTTCGCCCAAAAAGAAACCTTGATCCGAAGTATAGATAATGATTGTATTGTCCAGTTCACCGGTTTTCTCCAAATAGCTGATCAGTCTTCCTATATTCTCGTCTACGGCTACGATAGTTGCCAGATAATCGCGCATATATTGCTGGTACTTCCAGCTGATCAGTTCTTTTCCCTTTAAATTGCCATTACGATATTCTGAAATACGTTGTGCATATGCCGAGTCCCACTTATCCTGTACATCAGTCGGCATACGCTTGTAGACCTGATAGAGGCGATTCGTTGTATCCTTTAGCATTTCTTCACGGGTCAGCAGTTTCAGATCCCAGTCATTGGTCAATGTGTGTTCAATGGACATATCTTGTTCCCTGGCAGCAGAGCCTCTACCTTCGTATGTATCGAAAAGTGTGGCGGGTTCGGGGAACACGGTATTGTTAAACATCCCCAAGTGGCGGGGAGCGGGCATCCAGTTACGGTGTGGGGCTTTCTGATGATACATCATACAGAAAGGCTTGCTTTTATCTCTATGTTCCAGATATTCGATAGCTTTGTCTGTGATAATGTCAGTGGTGTATCCCTGCTCTACAATCTGCTTTCCATTCTCGTTGAAGTCTGGATTATAATAGTCCCCTTGTTCATGTTGTCCGGTCAGGATACACCAATAGTCAAACCCCTGAGGCTCGGTAATCAAATGCCATTTGCCGACAATTGAAGTTTGGTAACCGGCAGCTTGTAACAATTTGGGAAAAGTCTGTTGGTTGCCATCGAAAGTGCTGGCATTGTCTGTGAATCCGTTGATGTGGCTGAATTTGCCCGTCAAGATACAAGCTCTTGACGGACCGGATAAAGCATTGACCGCATAACAATTATCCATACGAACACCTTCACTGGCAATCCGATCCATATTGGGAGTCTGAAGGAGACGTCCACCGTAACATGACATGGCTTGCGTTGTATGGTCGTCTGTCATCATAAAGATAATGTTCGGACGTTTTACCTCCTCTTTGGTCTTATTGGAGCTGCAAGCGGAGACTCCGATGGCAGTGAGAGGCAACAATAAATATGATAAGCGATTCATAATAAAAGTCTTCTTATAGTTTATACTCCAATTGACGTTTCTTTCCATCAACAGATATTTCTATTTTCACTCCATTCTCATCAAACTTCTTATTCAGGAATTTAGCCTTGAATGCAGGAAAAGAAGCTGCATTTTTCGAAGGATAGATAATGGTGATGTAACGTACAGCTTCCGAATCCTTTTTGTCCACATCAAAGGAAACCGAAGTACGGGGTACACGTACGCGATAAGCAGTGGAACGCCATCCCTCCTTTTCTCTCATCGAAGCTTTCTTTTCGGCAAAACATTGTAACTTCATATTGCTTGACCCGTCGTAAGCGGTGGTCAGAATATGACTTTTATCGTCTACATTTACAGTGCCTTCACATAAATGATAGTTAAGATTCACTGTTCCTTTTGCATCTCCCACGGCCTCATCGACAATGACAAAATAAGATTGGTCTACAAAGAAGACAGAACGTCTGTGCTTTAAGCCTTCATAATGAGGGTTCTCTGTTACTAGGATTTGTTCATTACCTTCGGGGTTCCAAAGCTTAGTAACAGATTGTGTGGTCTGTAAATTTTTCTCATTCAGTGTCAGGGTATTATGAGAACTTGTCCGACGGAACCAGTTGCGAAGTTTCATCACTTCATCGTCACCGGCATAGACGTATGAGCCGCTATCCGGAAAGAGATTCCGACCATTGAACCAGAGCTCAAAAGTTCCGTTATCCGGTTGACAGTGCCACTCACCTTTGGGACCGGCCTTTACCACCATTACAGTAGCATCTTGTTTCCAGCCGTTTCTGAAAGTAAAGAAGCCGGAAGTCAGGGCTCCATGAGAAAGATTGGGTAGGGGAGAACCTTCACGACCTTCAGTAGCATAATAACGGATCCAGTCGCAATCCGGAAACAGTTTGAGCCATTCCTGATAATTGCGGATTTCTGCTGGGCGGTCTCCTAATTTTGCATCACTGAAACAAGGATTACTGTAATCTGGGAAACAGATATTAGCGTAGAACTCAATCATATTTTTAACTGTATTCACGTATTCAGCAGGAAACTCCTGACGGAAACCATTGACGTCTGCCATACGTAGGGCCTTGCAAAAAATATTGATTGCCGCTAAATGATAATGGGGGTCCAGTTCATATTGGCCACCATCCGGATAAACTTGTTTTTTTATTTCACGGTTTAAAATGTTTATTCCACTTTCTCTCCATCCGGCTGCCTCTTTAAACTCGGGGAAAAATGCACCTGCATATACCATACGTTGTGCTTCGAACAACAGGTGGTTGCCTTGATCTGAGTAATTACCCAGAATGTGTAGTGCATGCCGGTGATAATTAATCAGGAATTCAGTCAGGAATTCCGGGGTGAAAGCCTTTGAGGGAATAAATAACAAAAATTGCAGAGTTTGATCCTGTAAACGGTTACTCACCTCCAAAGGACGCCATGCAAAACGTACATTTTCAGCATTCCCTTTTACTTCACCTGCACTGACAAGTTCGTATTCTTCTTTTTCTACGGTGGTCAGAGGATTCTTCTTAATCCAGTCCATATATTGATATGCCCATTCCTTGGCATATTTCTCATCCCCTGAGATTCTATATGCTTTTCCCATTGGGGTGAACCATTTGTGACGGTGTAACTGCCAGCGCAACTCATTGTCTTGTATCGGCCAATATTGCCAGTTGATATCTTTGCCATAATTATAGGAAGGCTGATATCCTTTGTGTACAAAAAATGTATGTTCCAAGGCATCATCAGCCCATTTTTGTTCTTCCTTGGATATTTTGATATTCTTCATATCGATATCGGGATGCCCTATACCGGTACGCTGGCGGTAATAATCCAATAAAGCTTGGGCTGCTTCGTCCCATTGTTGTTGAGCACATGCAGCTTTTACTTTTTCCAATCCCGGATAATCCAGATTCAGTAAATCAAAAGTTTCCTTTCGCAACTGCTGTGCTTCTGCACATAGGGAAACCAGTAGAAAAGTGAAACTAAGTATATAGTTTGTTATTTTCATGGTATCTTAAATTCATTTAAAGCGATTTATAATCAAGTCCTTTTACCTGCATATATCGGGCTAAAGCTTCCAGATAATAATAATCGGCATAATTGATAGGTGTGTCAATTTCAGACCCATTAGGCAGTGAACCTGTAGAGTGCATCAGGATAAATCCCTGGTTAGTGCCGACCTTTGCCAGGTAAGCATCGGAAGAGAGAGACTTGAGTAGTTTCTCTGCATAATCAAAATAGACTTGTCCATCCTCTACAAGAGTACTGAGTTCTATCAAGGCAGAAGCTGTGACAGAAGCGGCGGATGCATCACGAGGTGTCTCCGGTGTATCCGGGGCATCATAGTCCCACAAAGGAATCGCATCGTCAGTCTTTACACGTGTCATGATTAATGCTGCAATATCTTTGGCTTGCTGCAAGAAAGCCGCATCTTTTGACTCGCGATAGCAGGATGTATATCCATATATTCCCCAGGCTTGTCCGCGTGCCCATGAAGAATCATCATTTTTCCCCTGATGTGTACATTTCATTTCTACACTGCCATCGTTATTGTAGCTTACTACGTGGTAGGATGAATGATCGTTTCTGAAGTGGTTCTTCAATGTTGTTTCAGCATGTTTCAATGCGATTTCTTTATATTTGGGATCATTGGTAAGATGATTGACATAAAATAATAGATCCAGATTCATCATATTATCAATAATCACAGGGAAGTTCCACTTTCCGAAATCCCAGGAACGAATACAACCTATGTTCGAATCAAAACGGCCGCATAAATTATCAGCAGTTTGCACCAGTATCTGACGGATACTGTCAGCAGGGGCTAGACGATATGCATTACCATAACTGCAATTCATCATGAAGCCTATGTCGTGTGTACCTTTATAATCTTTCACCGGATGTAGATAATTCGTAAATTTTGCAGCACTCTTTTTCAAGTCTTCAATGCCGGTCAGTTGATACGCGTACCACAAGTTTCCGGGGAAAAAACCACTTGTCCAATCATAGATGGAACTGCAATATCTGCGGCTTCCCAGAGCATCTTTCACAGGCTTTACCCGTAAGGAGTCTTTGAAAGTTGCAGGATCTCTTTGTAATTGACTACAGAGAAAATCCATATCGTATCCCGTCCAGATGGAGCGGGGTAACAGGACTGAATCCCCTACATCGGCCACTGTTTTTTCCAGTTGTTGCACAGAAGTATCTATTGCATTTTTCAACCAGCCATAATTTTCCTTAGGTTGACTGGATGAACAGCTGGAGAATCCTTGTAGTGTAACAACTGCGTAACAAAATAATAAAAATTTCTTCATAAATAATGTATATTCTATAGGTTATATCTGCTCAAATTATCGTTCTTGTGTACAAGGATGGAGAAAGTATAAACATAATTACAGTTCCTCCATTTCTCCATCCATTGTCAGTTCATACTCAGGAAATGGAATTACTCAAATCCCGGATTATTTTCACCGTTCAAAGCTGCATTCGACTGAATTTCAGCCAATGGAATCGGATAAAGTTCATGCTTTCCCGTGGTAAAATTGTGGCCTGCTACGTAGTTGGATTTAGCCCATTTCACCGCATTCCAATCTTTACGTGCAGCATCCGTTATATATTCATCAGGTCCTGGGGTCCATGATTCCATATAGTTTTGGGCGGCTTTTAAAGATGCTTCCAGAATGCCCCAGCGCAGTAAGTCATATTTGCGTTGACCTTCGTAGCAAAGTTCAAAAGCACGTTCCCAATACAAGGCTGTACGGAATTTGCCGGCATCGTCACCATCCGGAATGAATGGTAAATCGTACAACTTCGGAGCCTTTAACAAGCTTGAATAATTAGCTGTACTTATAGGAGTAGCACCGGCACGGACACGAACATCATTCAATAATTTCCATGCTTCGGTTGTGTTACCGGTTTCGTTATAAGCTTCGGCTGCCATCAGAACTGCATCGGCATAACGCAACGGAGCATAATTGACACCCGTGTTATTGGGATCTACGAAGCCCGGAGCCATCCATTCTCTGCGCCATTTACCCGGATATCTATTTAGATTTTTGTTGATATCGGCAGAAGTATGCGATTTTTCCTGAATTTCTTTATTTTTGTTCCACTTAATAGCATAGTCCACGAAATTTACGTCACGGCGTATATCTTTTATGCTTCCATCCTCATTTGACTCATAGAAAGACTTCCAATATGGTAGTACTACAAAGAAGGCATTGGCACGTCCCATATAACTGCTTGTGCCGGGGTAACTTCCTGGAGCATCTACCAGTGGTCCGTTGTAAGTTGCCCATACACCAGCATTATCCTTCAAACCTTGGTTGGGTTCAAAAGCAATTTCCCAAAGAGACTCCTGATTGTCCAATGTCAGTTGAGAATAGTTTTTGAACAGTTGTTCATAACCGTTTGCATAAAAATTATGATAGCCTTCGGCCTTCAAAGCTTCCCATTCCTTAATCACTGCTTCAAAATATCCCTTTCGGGCAGTATCGTCCGGACGGGTCAACTGACGTGATGAACGGTTCAAGCTATAGCCGGCACGTTGCAAATAGACACGCATCAGTAAAGTACGGGCAGCGCCGCTACAAGGTATTTCAGAAGATGCCACTTCACGACCGGATTTCAAATGCGTTTTTGCATAGTTCAAATCTTCGATGATCTGGTCATAAATCAGCTCACGGTCGGTACGAGGTTTGGATGTATTACCAAAACCATTCGTATATTCCGTGCTGAACGGTACATCACCAAAGAATTTCACTAGGTCAAAAGCTATGTAGGCACGGAGGAATCGAGCTTGTCCGTTAATTTCCTGTAGATTTTTGTTTTCTGCAAAACCCGGCATTGCCTCAATGCTGGCAATAGCTACATTGGCACGGTCGAGAGCCTGATAAGCACATCTCCATACACTGGCAATCCATGTATTGGAAGCGTTGTACAGATAGTGAGATATATCACGACGGGTTCCGTCCGAACCGGTTCCACGTACCATGAACATATCGTCCGAACCAAAGAACGGCATGATATTTTGTCCATAATAGTCTGTAGTTTCAAGACAGTCGTAGATTCCGACTACGGCCATCTGGGCTTTTCCTTCTGTTACGAAATAAGTATCTTTCTCGTAGAATGAGCTGGGCTTTTCAGTTAGGTCACAGGAAGTAACCCCTACAAGCATCATTGCGCCAAGCGCATATATCATTTTGTTTTTCATTTTATTATTCCCTTTTTAAATTCTAATTAAAATGCTACGTTCACACCAAATACGAAAGAGCGGCTTCTGGGGTAAGCACCGAAATCAACACCGGGAGTCAATGCGCTACTCATAGTAGATACTTCCGGATCGAAACCGGTATAAGGAGTCCATGTAAACAGATTATTGCCTGTTGCATACAAACGTAGTTTGGTCAGACCGATCTTGTTTATTACTTTTTTGGGGAAGGTATACCCTAAAGTGATATTACTCAACTTCAAATAAGAAGCATCTTCAATAGCCCAGGAATGAATGTAGGTGTTGTTTGAACCATTATCACCGAAATGAGCTACTGTTTTGCCTTGGTTCACTGCTGCCAGTTCTTCAGGATTTGTAATCAGCTCGCCGCTGGCATTAATGGTCACCCAGCGATGAGCATCATCAGCTACCGATAAAACGTTTTTATTAGTAAGGGCAGTCTTAGTGTTGGTTAGCTTGGTAGCATTCAGTACTTCGGCGCCATAACTATAAGTAAAGAAAATACTCAAGTCGAAATCCTTCCAACTGAAAGTATTGTTAATACCTCCATAGAAATCAGGAAGGGCATTACCGATGATGGTTTTATCGCTTTCGGTAATTTGGTTGTCTTCGCTACCATCCACGTTCTTGAACTTCCAGTAACCTGGCTGGATATTCTTCTTGTCGCCATGATAAGGTACACCATCCTTCAATGTATAAGTTTTGGTTGTAGCATCGTAATTGAAGTCTTCCACCTGATACAACCCGTCAGTTACGTAACCGTAGAATTGTCCCAATGGTTGGTTTACCCCAATTTGATGGGACGCCCCTGCACCGCTATAACCGAAGTTAGCCAGATACAACTGTACATCTTCGCCTGTCAGTTTCTTTACCTTATTTTTGTTGTGGGAGAAAGTAACTGAAGTGTTCCAAGTAAAATCTTTGGATACGATGTTTGCCGTATTGATAGTCAAATCCACACCCGTATTTTGAGTTTCACCTGCGTTGATAACCATACTGGTGTAACCGGAAGAGTTAGGTAACTTGGCATTCAGTAGCAAGTTGCTACTGCGATTAATGTAGAATTCCGGAGAGAATGTGATACGCTGGTTCAAGAAACCAAAATCCATACCTATGTTGAATGTCTTGTTTGCCTCCCATTTCAGATCGGGATTAGGCACTTGGCGGGAAGCATAGCCGGCTTGTGCACCGTTGCCATTGGCAGCAGTAACGGAACTCATGAGAGCAAGACTTTGGTAACTGCCAATACGATTGTTACCTGCAAGACCGTAACCGATACGGAATTTTAAATCAGAAAAGACTCCTAAATCTTTGATAAATGCCTCTTCGCCTAAACGCCACGCGGCCGAGAAAGCCGGGAAGTAACCCCACTTATTGTTCTTACCGAACTTGGAAGAGCCGTCAGCACGAACCGAAGCGGTAAAAAGATATTTATCCATCAAATTGTAGTTGATACGTCCGAAGAATGAGAGCAGTTTATCATCGTAGTTTTCACTGGAAGTGGGAACTCCCGGAACACCCAGTGAGAGGTCACCTAAACCGATTTCATCATTTGGGAACTGGCTGGCACTTGCAGAAAAGCTGCGTGACCATCTTTCCACATATTCATGTCCGGCAATGGCCGTAAAGTCATGAATTTTGTTTTTCCAAGAATAGGTCAATACATTAGAAGTCTGGAAACTGCTGTTTTCTAAATTAGTAATCGAACCTTGAATACTAGAACGCTTACCTGTAATAGACTCATCACCATAGAATACATCGTTACGACGGGTCTGATAGCGCATACCTACTGTACTACGGAAAGACAGTCCTTTTAGCAACTTGATAGTAGCACCACCATTGGCCTGGAAAGTACGCCATTCCCTGTCGTTAAGTTCTTCTGCCGCTGAAATTAACGGATTCTGCATAACGTTGCCATTATCATCGGCTAATAGAGGGTCTTCACCGTATAATAAATCTTCATCTACCCCCATAATACCTACTGTAGGACGATACTGTAAGATGTGTTGCATCTTGTTGAAGCGGTCGCCACCTTCCGATGTGCCCATACCTTCCACGCGCATTTGGTCGTAACTGATACGTGAATTTACAGTCAACCATTTGTTTATCTCATGGTTCATGTTGAATGAGATGTTATGCTTTTTGCTACCGCTGTACACCATAGCACCTTCTTCGTTATAGTATGAATAAGCCAGGCTGTAATTCATCTTCTCCGTCTTTCCGGATACGCCTACACGATAGTTCTGTGTAATAGCGTTACGCCCCAAGGTCTCATCTTGCCAATCGATACCCTTTCGACCATTATATATGGAAGCAAGATCACTGAACTTGCCATATCTTTCTTCCCATTTGGTCATACCATCGGTACCGGAATCTCCTGTACCCATTCTCCACAATGTACGTTCGTAATCTAATCTGACAAATTCACCGGCATTAAGCACATCCAGCTTGTTCGCAATCTTTTTAACACCCACATAGCTGTCGAAAGTTACCGTAGCTTTGCCACCTGATTTGCTACCATTCTTGGTCGTGATGACAACTACACCATTGGCACCACGAGCACCATAGATGGCAGTGGCTGAAGCGTCCTTTAATACGTCGATAGTTTCAATTTCGGCGGGGTCAAGGGTTGACATACCGTCTTCACTAGGGAAGCCATCAATGATGTAAAGGGGCTCGTTGCTTTGAGTGATAGAGATACCTCCACGTACACGTACAGAAATGGAAGCACCCGGAGTACCTTCACTCTGTTGTACCATCACACCTGCCATACGTCCAGCCAAAGCCTGTGTAACATCACTTACAGGTACTTTAGAAAGTTCTTTGCTGCTAACTGAGGTTACCGATCCGGTCAAATCTCTACGAGGAACAGCGGCATATCCAATTACTACAACGTCTTCCAATAATACGGCGTCAGCTTGCAGGGTCACGTTTATTACACTTTGATTATTGACTTTCACTTCTTGCGAAGTCATACCTACGTAAGAGAAAACTAATACATCTTTAGATGCATCATTTACCTTTAGAGTATACTTACCGTCCAGATCGGTAACAGTTCCAACACCAGCAGCACCTTTAACGATGACACTGCCTCCAATCACTTCATATCCTTCGCTATCAAGTACTTTACCGGTTACTGTTAGACTTTGCGCGTATGTGATCATACTAACGAAAGCGAGGATAAACATTAAAAATAATTCTTTTAATTTATACATAATAAATAAATCTAAGGTTTAATTTTAGAATTTTACGAGGCAAACATACGACATGTGATAGAAAAGGTGTAAAAGCATTGTTTTTGATTCTCCCACTTTTACTCTTTTTCTATATTAATATTGTTCACCACACAGCATTTTTGTGTAAAAACAGCCTCACAAGTATCCTGAGACGATATGCTGTTTAATCAGTAAGTTTCTATATCTTGCTCTTATCATAGATAAAAATGTCCCTTTTCACAGGCTTTTATTTTAATGATCAGTAAGTTTTTGAGGTTGGATATATTATTCTGATAATGTTTCAAATTTATAGACTGTGGTTTGCCGGTAAGTATCTCCCGGAAACAAACTTGTAGTCGGGAATTGAGGAATATTGGGAGAATTTGGAAAATGTTGCATCTCAAGGCAAAAACCATAATATTCCCCATATATTCTTCCGCCATGTCCGGTAAGATAGTCCATATTTGAGTTGGGAATATAAAACTGCATACCCGGTTCTGTGGTGTATGCTTTTAAAACTCTACCGGATATAGGTTCTACCACGATTGCCGCCAATTCCGGAGAGTCGGAGGATTTATTCAGTTTATAATTGATATCATATCCTTTGCCCATTTTCTTTATCCGCATTTCTGCCGATAGAGCAGAAGTATAATCATATTCGGTTCCGGTTACGGACATTAGTTCACCGGTAGGGATACCTATGGAATCTGCCAAAGTTATGGAATCTGCCCGAATCATATATATATGGCTCAATACAGGAGCTTTGCATCCGGTCAGATTGAAGTAGCTGTGATTTGTGAAATTTACCACTGTTGGTTTGTCGGTCACAGCTGTATATTCTAAGATAATTTCATTATGATTAGTCAGTTTATAAGCTATCGAAATATCCAGATTTCCAGGAAAACCTCCTTCTTGGTGAGTACTTCTATATTTGAATACTACAATTGCCGTATCTTTTACTGTATAGAATGTATCTGTATCAAATATCTGACGATTGAATCCATGTGTTCCCCCATGAATAGAATGACCTTTATTATTTTTTTCCAAATGATATGTCTGTCCATTCAGACTGAATTCGGCATTTCTAATTCTATTGGCAAATCTTCCGATTGTAGCGCCGAATTTGGGATGCTTTCCTAGATAATTTTTTAGACTATCAAAGCCTAAAACAACATGTTCAAAGTTGCCCTGCTTATCAGGGACAGACACATCGGTCAAAGAAGCCGCATAATTCGTTACTTTGACAGACATCCCATTTTCATTTATCAATTTGAAAAATTCTATAGTCTTATCTCCATTCGAAATACTATTCTCCTTGGATATTGATAATTGACATAAATCTGTCTGCATGCATGATACAGATAATAATAAGATTGTTATCCAAAGTATGGTAATATGCACTTTCATAGCTATAAATATCATTTCTTTCCATATTCGGTCGGTAGGCAACCTATATACTTCTTAAAGCGCGCTGCAAAATAAGAAGGCGTATTGTAACCTACCATGAAGCTGATTTCAGCAACGGTATATTTCCCTTCCTTCAGCAACTGGCATGCCCGGTTGAATCGTATTTTATGAATAAAATCAATAGCAGACTTTCCAGTTATCGCTTTCAGTTTTAGATGGAGGTTGGAACGGCTCATGTTCATTTCACGTGCAAACTGTTCTGTTGAGAATTCTACATTATCCATATTCTTCTCAACGATGGCAATGGCTTTCCGCAGTAGTTCCTCATCCATAGTGTTGTTTGTAAGCTTTTCAGGTTCCACTTCCGTCATATTGGAATAATGTTCAAAAATGCGGTAACGTGTACGCAGCATATTCAGTATTTTGGCTTTCAATATTTCTATGGAAAATGGTTTAGCAATATAATCATCAGCACCTACATGTAAACCTTCCAATTGGTATTTCACGTCTACTTTTGCCGATAACATATAAACCGGTATATGACAAGTACGTAAATTCTGTTTGACCAGTTTACACAATTTAACGCCATCCATGACAGGCATCATTACGTCTGTGATAATAATGTCAACCTCCTGTTCTTTCAATATGTTTAATGCCTTTTTCCCATTTTCTGCTTCCAGCAGGCAGAATAAGGAAGACAAACCATTTACTAGGTATTGTCTTAATTCTTTGTTATCCTCTACTATCAGAATGGTTCCGCGCTTACTCTTTTCTGCATCTATGATATCTTCTTCGTTTTCTTTTTCTTCGTCGCCGATGTAGATATCGTGTGCATTGGTAGAATATACACGCTGCTCCTCTGTATCTCCTTTTCCACCTTGTAATTCTTCCTGTTTATAAACCGATTCATCTTGGGGAAGATAAATGGAGAATGTAGAACCTTTACCTACTTCGCTTTGTAAGACAATCCGCCCGTGATGTAACTCAACCAATCTTTGGACCAACGAAAGACCAATGCCGCTGCCTTCGCATCCGTTTTCCACTTGATAGAAACGCTCGAAAATCTTTTTTTGCTTTTCTTTCGGAATACCAATACCGGTATCAACCACCTGCAATATTAGGTTATTGTCCTCTTTACAAAGTTTCACTGTTATACTTTCACCTACTTCGGTATATTTGAAAGCATTTGAAAGCAAATTATTGACTATCAGATCTAGATAATTTTCATCAAACAACATCTTTTCATCTTGTAGTTCCGTATAGAAATTATAGTCTATATCCTTCCTTTTTGCAAGGCTTTCATAATTGATAAAACAGTTCAGTACCCTTTTATAGGCGTTGGAGTATGTAGGTCTGAGCTCAAAAATACCTAATTCCGCCCGCCTGTAGTCCATCAGTTGATTAACCAGATGGAGCAGTCGGTTGGTATTTCGCTGGATATATTGCAGTTGTGCCTGTTCCCAATGTCCACTGATGTGATTGATAAGTTCCTGTAAGGGGGCAACGATTAATGTGAGCGGAGTGCGCAATTCATGTGAGATGTTGACATAAAAGCGGATTTTCATTTGGCTGATTTCTTCCTGCTTCTCTTTATCCAATCTTTCCATCTGGATTTCAGCCTGCATACTTTTACGCAACCAGAAAAAACGGACAATGCCTGCTACTAGCAAAATGAAAGACAGCGCAAATAGAGTAAGTGCCCACCAGGTGCAATACCAGACTGGCAATATACGGATATGAAGTGTGGCAGGTTCTTCATTCCACTTGCCGTCATTATTCGCTGCTTTTATATGGAAAGTATAATTACCCGCTGGCAGGTTGGAATATGAAACAGGACTGATGTCATTTTGTTTATACCACTCATCATTATATCCCTCTAATTTGTAGGCGAAAGTATTATGTTTTCCGGCAATATAATTGGATACGACAAAGGAGATCGCAAATGAATTCTGGGAAGATGATAGAGTTATATGGTCCGTATATTCAATGCTTTCATTTAAAATGCCGGTCTCGTCGTCCGGCAATACCTCCTTGTTGAAAACAAACAGTTTATTTATGACTGGCTTAGGAGCATAAGGGTTATCTATCAATGTCTCTGGACGGAATGACGTAATGCCACTGACACCACCAAACAGCATGTAACCATTCTCTTTTCGGCAATAAGAACCTGCATTAAATTGATTCCCTTGTAATCCATCCATGATTGTAAAATTACGGAATTTTCCGTTTTCCGGGTTCATACAACTCAAACCTTGATTGGTGCTTATCCATAAGCGTCCATAGGCATCTTCCAGAATTCCATAGATAACATTACTTGGCAGGCCATCTGCTGTTGTATATTGCAACAACTTTTCATCTCCTTCTTTTAAAGCGAAAAGTCCGTTACGTGTGCCGACCCACACATAGCCTGAAGTAGATTCATAAAAACAATTTGCAAACGCCTGTTTCAGTATAGGTGATATGTGAAAATCCGTATTACTTTGTAAGGAGTTACCAATCTGATTAAATACCGAGATACCCATTTCACCTCCTATCCATAAACGCTTTTTGGAGTCACGAAACAGCAGGCGATTGTATTGCTGTACTTCATGTCTGTCTTTATTTTTATCAATAATCCTAAAACGGCGAGTCTTTATATCAAAATGCAGTAGATATTCCAGTGAAACGACCCAAAGACCTCCGTTCTCGTCAGAGATAATGGAGTAAATATTATTACTTGGTATATTGCTGTTCTGGCGATTATAGTACTCTACATTTCCGGACTTTCTATCCAGCACCATCATTCCTCCTGCATGGGCTCCTACATATACTTTATCGTGCAGTTCGTCTACATATACAGTTTTGATATCCTTAAAAGGGACATCGAGTGTGCCTGAATTGAACAAATAGCTTTTATATATTTGTGATTTGTTATCATAGAAATTCAGACCACCATCGCTCGTTCCAATCCATAAATTATGTTCATTATCTTCTACGATACAACTGACAACGTTATCACTGAGCGAATTTAAGAAGGGAATATGCTTGATACACTGAAAACGATTGCATAAAGGATGGTAGTAATTCAGTCCGCCCCAATAAGTACCCAACCACATACCGCCTTGCGAATCTTTAAAAATACTCCGGACTGAGTTCTGAGATAGGCTGCCTTCCTGTATCTCCGAGCTTTTAAGTGAAGAAAAACTGTCCGTTCCTTCTTTATAAATGTTCAATCCGCTATAGGTTCCCACCCATAGGCGATTTTCAGTATCCAGTGCCAGAGAACGTACATAGTTTGAATTCAGACCGGATTTTCCATCTTCATAACGATAGTTCTTCAGAACTTTCGATTTAGTATCATACATGTACAAACCATCTCCCTCAGTTGCCATCCATACTTGGTTGAACATCTGGCATAAGATGGCATGTACTCGTACATAATTAGGCATATCTACTAATTTATCCAAAATGCCGTTTGACAAGGTATAGGTATAAACTCCATTTTCGGCACCAATATAGATAAGGTCTCCCTGACGTACCAGAACTGTAGGTCTTAACATATGCAGGGTAGCGGGCAAAGTGTCATTTAGAAAGCATCCTCTTTTGGCGTCAAAGAGCAGAACTCCTTCCGCAGTGCCCAGCATCAGCCAGTCTTCTTTTATTGGAGCTATGCTGGTGACGGCTACATTCATACCTCTTTTCTTATAATAATAATTGGAGAAAGCATCCTTGTAACGGTTGTAAAGCGACAAACCCTCACGGGTTCCCACCCATATCCTGTCGGAATCATCAACGGCAATGCAACGGGATATATCACTGGCAATGCTGTTAGGATTCATATATTGATGGCGATAAACTGTAAAATTGTAGCCATCGTACTTATTTACACCATCATATGTTGCAAACCATAAGTTTCCGCCTTTATCCTGATTAATTGCAAAAATTGTACTATGTGATAATCCATCTACTAAACCGATATGGGTGAAATGGATATTCTCGATAATGCTGGCGTTCAATATATAAGGTAATAAGCTTCCTATAAGCGCTAACAAAAAATATTGTATTTTCATAGTCATAATTATAGTCTGTTACAGAGCAAACGAATAAAATACTAGCGAAAACTGATATTGATATGGATTTTCTTATCCATTTTATCTGGTAGTACCTGTAAAGGTATAAAAGAGAATCCCGGAACCGGATTAAAAATTCTTTGATCATCGTCCGTAAAAGCAATCTCCATATCTCCCGATTCACAAGTGATACATACTACTCCTTTATTTTTTCTTATGTATACTTCATGGGAAGAGAATTCAATATTTTCCTCAGGTGAGGCAATGACGGGTAACATAAGTCGGATCGGTTCATTACAATGCTCCAGATGTATGCTGACCCCTTGTTCTGAATATGTATAATTCATTGTCATAGCTACTTCTCCCTGCAGCGGAGCTTGTTGGTTGATATCAACCAGATGGGTATGTACGGTAAATGTGCAAGCTTCCTCTCTTTCATGGCAGGTAATGCTTGTATTTAAATCATCTAGATTGCTATATGCAACTCCATTTTGTATTAATTCGATTCGAGGAGTACCGCCTGTCAGATACTTGCGGGTATTGCTCTGCATATTGGGAGCCTCAATCAGTTTATATTGATTCATAGTTGCGGCAAAAACGGGTCCAGCTTGCGCATGCCACAACAACGAGAGAGCACCTCCCATAGGATGTGTTCCTTTTACCTTATATTCTGCATCATATCCGGTGAACGTAGAACGCCACGAACCGTAGGATAGAAGCCATGTATGGATATCTTTAAAATACTTTGTGCCGTAAGTAATATCTCGCGGCAGTTTTCCGGAAGCGGCAGTTTTCACGGGAGGCAATTCGAGAAAGGATGCCAATGCTTTGGCATGCCCGAAGGTGTGATGGATACAAGGGGGAATGCCGGAAGCAAAGTAATGCATGCCACCATAAAGAAGCCCGTTATGAGTGGCTTTTTTCAATAGTTGGATATTCCGTTGAATAGCCTCTAAATATTCCGGATGACGGGCTGCTAATTTATAGTAACCTCCCATAAAACCGTCGCTGGTACGTCCTCCCCAATAGGTCCATTTAAAGTTCCTTGTTCCCCAACTATTGTCCCAGGCCCCATCGGGTAGCATAAATTCCAAATGGGTATTCATGGAGCACTCTACGAGTGATAACAGTTCCTTATCATTGGCCATCGCAGCATAATATGCCATGTTCGGCAAGGATTCTTCCACATTGTAAAGTAAGTCAGTCGGGAAACAGCCGTTTCTGGTTGCGGAGTTAATATTCGGTCCTTCGCCGTATAGAAAACATTCATTTTTCGTAAAGTAACTTTTTAGATCGGCTGCTATTTCTTGGGCTTCTTTCTTAAAGTCGGGACGGTTACATAATTCGCCAATAGCATACAAGGCGTAGGTTGCCGACGCAGAATAGTTTATATTCATATTTCGCATACCTTCGCGTTTACGGCTATAAATAAATGGATTATTTATCATGAATTCACCAGCTTGCAGTAATTGTTGTTTCCAGTGATTGCGGGTTGAGTCATCCAATAAATGACCATGATAATGTAAAGCCTCATAAAGAGCTATGGAAGCAAAGACTGTCGTACCGTTCCAATCCGAAACATGTACATCGTTCATCCAAGAACCGTCTGGACGATGCACGTTCTCCATCCAGGCCATCAGGCGTTTGGCACCGTGCAAGTATTTATTATTTCCGGTTTTTTCTGCCAGATACATTAGAGGAAGTACGGCATCACCTATACGTCCATGCATACGGGCACATGCAGGGCACAGAATACCACCGTTAAGCGCAGGGTTCGGATTATTACATTGATATGTCAAAAAGGTATCCATCCATTCCGTCAATAATTTGTCTGCTTCACTACGCAAAGCATCATCAAATGGATTTTCATTTATATTCCGTATTTGTCCTGATAAGAATGATGCATATAACAACATCATAATAATAAACAAGTTTTTCATTTTCTTCATATTAGATTTTAAAACTCAAAAATACAGCTTTATGGCTAATAACTATTGCTTTTTTCTCTAATATTTGTATATAGATGTTTATGGGTGCCCATAATATTGTTGAATTGGTATTAATATTGTTGAAAAGTTGTTTTCTGAAACAATATTAGCAGACTTTTAAACATAAAAATACGTCTGTCAAGTTCGAACGCCCTACTTTAGCAGCAGAAAATAAATATTCCTTAAACTTTAGTAGTATATGAAACACTTACCCTTATTAATGTATACCACTTTTTGTGGATTGTACTCCATGCAGACAGAAGCAGCAGACAAAAAAGGTGAAAGACCCAATATTCTTTGGCTCACTTTTGAAGATACCAGTGCTTATGAGTTCGGTTGTTACGGTAATAAGGAAGTACATACTCCCAATGCAGACAGTCTTGCTGCTCGTGGTATACAATTTATGAATGCCTGGTCTGTTGCTCCTCAAAGTTCGGCAGCCCGTTCATCGCTCATTACTGGATGCTATTCAAGCACTTACGGAATGGATATTCATCCTGTTCCTTACGATACACCTGCTGATATATTCTTTCCACAACGGTTGCGCGAAGCTGGCTATTATTGCACAAACAATAGCAAAACACATTACAATTCTACCACTGACAACAAAAGTTGCTGGGACGAGTGTAATAACAAAGCCTCTTACAACAGTCCTAAGCGCCGGAAAGACCAGCCTTTTTTTGCTGTATTCAATACTGTAACTTCGCATATGGGACGTATCCGCACTTTTCATACTGACGGGCGGAGAGATTATACTCAAGAGGGTATTTACCCGGCATTGCTTTCATTACCCTCTTACGTTCCCGATCTTCCCGAAGTGCGTTCCGATTATGCTGGTCATCTCGAAGCGGTGCAGGACGTGGATACCTGGCTAGGATTTTTCATGAAAGATCTGAAAGAGAAAGGACTGGATGAAAATACGATTATATTCTTTTTCAGTGATCATGGTGGTTGCATTCCACGCGGAAAGGGATATTTGTATGAAAGTGGGTTGAGAGTACCTCTGATTGTGTACTTCCCGCCCAAATGGCAGCATTTGGCCAACAATGCCACAGGCAAGGAATACAGTTTAGTCAACTTTACGGATTTAGGCCCTACCGTACTTAGTCTTTCAGATATAAAACCTCCCAAACATATGCAAGGAAGAGCCCTGTACGGTAAATTCGCAAGCAGAGAAAAGCGAACAATGCAGTTTGCATTGGCAGCTAACCAATTACATCACTTTATGCCGGTACGTGCTGTTACCGATGGACACTTCAAGTACATTCGCAGTTATATTCCTTATCGTCAGTTTGCTTTGCGCAATTATTACCAATGGGGAATGCCTTCCAATAAAGCATGGGACAAACTGGTGTTGGGGGGACACAATACCAATCCGGATTGGAAACAGACTTTCGAGGCTCATCCAGCGGAAATGTTGTTCGATCTTGAAAAAGATCCGGATGAATTGCATGACTTATCCACATCTCCCGAATATGTGGAAACCTTGTTCAAAATGCGTCAAGCACTATCCGAGCATATCCGTACTACTGGCGACTTGGGATTTTTCCTTCCAGATTCACGCACTGGACACATACTTTATGAAAAAGTGCGCAAGGAGAAATATCCTTTGGACGAACTTTATACACTTGTGGAAACTGCGGGAACGGCAACTGTAACTTCCCTCCCTATGCTGGAGGAAGCACTTTCCAGTCCCTTGTCTGAGATAAGATTTTGGGGAGTGGTGGGGTATGCAAAACTCGCTAGAGAAAAACAAATCAAGACTGCTCCACAAACTTTGCTGAAACTTTTGCAAGATGATAATCCTTATATAGCTTCCGAAGCAGCTTATGCTGTTGCTTATATGGACAAAGCTCAAGAAGGTATTGCACGCCTTGTTACTCCGGTTCAAGAAAAAGATAGAAAAATAGGGTATTCTTCTTTGGAATGTCTATCTTTAGATCCCGAAATGCGTGACTATATCTGGCCGTTTCTGACCGAATTGAAAAAAGCCGCTGAAACCTTGCCGCGTCTTGAAAACGAAGATGCAGGGCTTATGGCGCGCGGTATCCTTGTAAATCTGGGTGAAATGGATATTAAAGATTTGCATGGCTCTGAAGCGTATAAGAAGGGTTTGAAGCTGAATTATGGTCGCAGGCCCATGATACCTTTGCCAAACTAAAAGTGAATTTATGCATAATATCATCAAGCCAATTAACTAAATATCAATAGAGAATGAAAACACACGTATTAATTCCCCTTTGTCTACTCCCTTTAATTGCTGTAAGTCCGGTCCGTGCACAGTCAGAAAACTTAATACCCCTAAAAGAACGTGTAAACGTACAGGCCGATTCGGCCCGTATAAATCAGGTCATTGATAACCGTTGGGTAGCCGTCGGTACCAATAAACCCCATACCATTCAATTGGATTACTCCCGGCCTTTCGGGAACAAGCCTTCTTACCGTTTCGAATTGAAACAGGAAGACAATACTTTGGAAGGCTACGCCAAAGGAGAAACCAAAGGTCGTGCTGAACTTTGCTATTGCTATGCTGTGGCCAATGACTTTCGTAATTATCCGGCCAATGAATACTCCAATGCACAAAAGATGAAGACTGTATATCATTACGGTAAAGGAAGTTGCCCGCAAGGTTCATCCATGGGCTATACATTTTCCGTTTATATTCCGCGGGCTTTGGACAAAGATGTATCCACTATTTTTGCACAATGGCATGGTATGCCGAGCCGTACACTCGTTTCCGATCCTAACGGTAAAGTGATGAAACTTAGTGTTGAAGAGTTTCTTGAACTGGAAAAAAAGATGATTTTCAAGAAGAATATAGCCCATGATAAAATAGCCAGAATCAATGCTAAAGGAGATACTGTCTACAAAGCCGGAAATCCTAATGGTTGGCTGATTGAACAAGGCGGATATCCTCCTCTTGCTTTCGGCTTTTCACAAGGTTATTTCTACATTAAGGCTAATTCGGACCGTAAATGGTTGACGGACAAAACCGACCGTTGCAATGCAAATCCGGACAAGGCAGAGATTATGCGTCCCGTGACTTCCACTTATAAGGCTTCCACAATAGCTTATAAGATGCCGTTCGGCTCTTTCCCGAAAGAGTGTTGGGTAACTTTCCGAGTGAATATAGACTGGACTCTATATGGAAAGGAACAAGAAACTATTCTTAGACCTGGGCTTTTGGATGTGACTATGTCTTACCAGCAAGAAGGTAAAGAACGAAAGAAACATATTGTGAATAACGAAGAGATTCTAATCGGACGCAATGACGAAGAAGGATATTACTTTAAATTTGGTATATACCGTGTTGGAAATAGTACTATTCCAGTTGCTTATAATTTGGCTGGTTATGAAGAATGTGAAAAAACTCAGAGAAATAGGGGGCTCTGAATGATAGTAGAATACGAAGACTAAATAAAACCTTTGCTACTTTCTGCCAACTCCCAAACTTTTTCGTACTTTTGCCCGTTCAAATTATAGAGGTTGGAAGTCATTCCGATCATTCAGTTGTAAATCGTTTAACTGTAAATAATCAAATGTTGACAAAAGTAATAGAGCAGGCCAAAATAGATCGTTTTGCTAGATGGATGGGGCATGCAGAAAGAATTGTAATTGTAGCCCATGTAGCGCCGGATGGCGATGCTATAGGCTCTTCATTGGGGTTATGGCATTTTCTGAATTCACAAGATAAAGTTGCGAATGTCATTGTGCCGAATGCTTTTCCCGACTTTCTGCGATGGATGCCGGGTAGCAAAGATGTATTACTCTATGACCGCTACAAAGAATTTGCCGATAAACTGATCGCTGAGGCTGAAATAATCTGTTGTTTGGATTTCAATGCTTTGAGTCGTATTGATGCAATGGCGGATGCAATAAAGGCAGCAAAAGGGAAGAAGATTTTGGTAGACCATCATCTGTATCCCGAAGATTTTTGTGATATCACAATCTCACATCCTAATATTTCTTCTACTTCGGAGCTTGTATTCCGCTTGATATGCCGCATGGGGTATTTTAATGAAATAACCAAAGAAGGAGCAGAGTGCATCTATACCGGTATGATGACCGATACAGGTGGATTTACTTATAACTCCAATAATCGGGAGATTTATTTTATCATCAGTGAATTACTTTCCAAGGGTATCGATAAGGATGATATTTACCGGAAAGTTTATAATACTTACTCTGAAAGTCGCTTGCGACTGATGGGATATGTGCTTTCAAATATGCAGGTTTATCCCGATTATCATTCTGCCTTGATCTCGTTGACAAAAAATGAGCAGGGACGTTTCAATTATATCCGGGGAGACAGCGAGGGATTTGTAAATATTCCTTTGAGTATAAAAGACGTGGTTTTTTCTTGCTTCCTGCGTGAAGACACGGAAAAGCCGATGATTAAGGTTTCATTGCGTTCTGTGGGTACATTTCCTTGCAATCAATTAGCTGCTGAATTCTTCAATGGAGGCGGACATCTGAATGCTTCCGGTGGTGAATTTTATGGTACGCTGGAGGAAGCAAAGAAAGTCCTGGAACGTGCTTTAGAGAAATTTAAGCCTTTATTGAATGCGAAAGGATAAAAAAAGAGGGGCACAAAGGTTAAAAGATACGAACTTTCCTCGTAGAGCTTTCAACTTTCAACGAAATCGAATACTTTTGTACGGAATTACTAAATAACAGATAATGAAGAAACTTACATTATTCTTTTTGTCTTTGCTGGTATGTGGTCTGGCTTTTCAGGCTTGCGATAACACCAAGACTTATGCAGAAATGCTGGAGGAGGAAAAAGATGCCATCAAAGCATTTATAAAAGACAATAATATTAAGGTTATATCCCAAACGGAGTTTTACAGAAACGACTCGACTACGGATACGCTTAAGAATGAATATGTGCAACTTGCCAGCGGCGTATATATGCAAATACGTGATAAAGGCTCTAAAAATCCTGCCGATACAGTAAAAGCGAACGACCAAATATTGGTACGTTTCATGGAATATGGCCTTATTCAAGGAGATACGACAATGTCTAACTTAGGATTTGCGGAAGTTGTAGATGAATTTAATTATCGGGTAACGAGTTCTTCCATTGCCGGTCAGTTTACGCAAGGATTGATGCTTTCTTATTACCAAACGACTGCTGTTCCTGCCGGTTGGTTAGTACCACTGGCTTATGTACGCGACATGGCACACGTCAGACTGATCGTTCCTTCAAAGATGGGACACAATACAGCTATGCAGTCCGTATACCCTTATTACTATGATATCCGTAAATACCAAATCTATAGGTAATTATAGTATATAACCAACAATCTTTAAATCATTAACCTAATGACTCTAATCAAATCTATCTCTGGAATCCGCGGAACTATTGGCGGAGGAGCGGGTGTGGGCTTGAATCCGCTTGACATTGTGAAATTCACATCAGCGTATGCCACACTTATTCGCAAAACGTGCACGGTAAAAAGCAACAAAATTGTAGTAGGACGCGACGCCCGTATTTCGGGTGAAATGGTAAAGAATGTAGTAGTAGGTACCCTGATGGGCATGGGATGGGATGTAGTGGACATCGATCTGGCTTCTACACCGACCACCGAATTGGCCGTAACTATGGAAGGCGCCAGTGGTGGTATTATCCTGACTGCTTCGCACAATCCGAAACAATGGAATGCCCTGAAATTGCTGAATGAACGCGGCGAATTTCTGAATGCTGCCGAAGGTAACGAAGTACTTCGCATTGCCGAGGCTGAAGAATTTGACTTTGCTGATGTAGATCATCTGGGATCATATCGCAAGGATCTGACTTACAATCAAAAACATATAGACAGTGTGTTGGCGCTTAGTCTGGTGGATGTAGAAGCTATCAGAAAGGCGAACTTCTGCGTGGCTATTGATTGTGTGAACTCTGTGGGTGGTATTATTCTGCCTGAGTTACTGGAACAACTGGGTGTACAACATGTAGAGAAGCTTTACTGTGAACCGACCGGTGATTTCCAACATAATCCCGAACCGCTTGAAAAGAATCTGGGGGACATTATGAATCTGATGAAAGGTGGCAAGGCTGATGTAGCTTTCGTAGTTGACCCTGACGTAGACCGCTTGGCAATGATTTGCGAAGATGGAAAAATGTATGGCGAAGAATATACGCTGGTGAGCGTAGCCGATTATGTGTTGAAACATACTCCGGGTAATACAGTTTCTAACCTGAGTTCTACACGTGCTTTGCGTGATGTAACCCGTAAGTATGGCAAGGAATATTTTGCTTCTGCCGTAGGCGAAGTAAACGTTACTACTAAAATGAAAGAAGTGGGTGCCGTGATCGGTGGTGAAGGCAATGGTGGAGTTATTTATCCGGAAAGTCACTACGGACGTGATGCGCTGGTTGGTATTGCCTTGTTCCTGAGCCATCTGGCACATGAGGGCAAGAAGGTGAGCGAGCTTCGTGCAACTTATCCTGCTTATTTCATGGCAAAGAATCGCGTAGATCTGACTCCTGAAACAGATGTGGATGCTATTCTGGCTAAGGTGAAAGAACTTTATAAGGATGAAGAAATCAATGACATCGATGGTGTGAAAATAGACTTTGCCGATAAGTGGGTACACTTGCGTAAAAGTAACACCGAGCCGATTATCCGCGTGTATAGTGAAGCGTCTACAGCAGAAGCGGCAGAAGAAATTGGTCAGAAGATAATGAAGGTGATTGAAGATCTGGCAAAGTAAAAGTTGTCAAGAGCAGATTTATAAATATTTAGTAAATGGGAGGCCTCGGCTTCCCATTTCTGTTTTCGAAACAGACGGTCTGTTTACTTCAAACGCATGGTTTGTTTGCCTTGGACAGACGGTCTGTCTGCCTCAGATGGATCATCTGTTTCGCTGGGGTGAGTAACTGAAATGCCACATGTCTCTGGGGTAAATGCCAGCCATTTTACTTGTTGAAGTGTGGCGTCGAGGTTGCTGACCTGTGGTATTAGGGGAGTTGACCTGTGGCATTGGGGGCGGAATGATGGGCAGGCAAATAAAAAAACGGAGAAACAATGCTTCTCCGTTTATGCTAATTTAAAATTGAAGTAGATTTAAAAACACAATACAAATATACAACATCAAGAAAGCGATGTCAAGTGTTTCGGTACTTTTATTTTAGTGAAAGTACTTTTTCAATCTCTCCTTCAAAGTTAGGGGTGAATATGCCTTTCCCCAGGTTCTCTTTAATTTCTTCTATGGCCCAGAATCGTCCGCCGTCCAGTTCGTCACTGGGAGTGATCTCACCGTCGTATACGGTTTTGTGTACAAAGACGAGTTCCTTCTCACGTGCGGATTCAAAGACATAATGAGTGACGGTTTCAGGAGTAAAGTCAGTAATACCCAGTTCTTCGCGTACTTCGCGCTTTAGAGCCATTTCTACACTTTCACCCAGGTCTACATGTCCTCCTACGGAAGTATCCCACTTTCCCGGCTGGATATCTTTCCATTCGGGACGTTTCTGCATATACAGCTCGCCTTTGGAATTAAAAACGTGAAGGTGAATGACCGGGTGCAAGAGTTTGCTACCATTATGGCATTCGCCACGTGTAGCGGCACCTGTGATATTTCCCTGTTCGTCGACGATAGGAAACATTTCTTGGTTATTATCGCTGTTCATAATTTTACGGTATTAATAATGAAGAATCTCCATAACTCAGAAAACGGAAGTCATGGCCTAATGCGAAGTCATATATCTTTCGCCAGTTACCTTTTACAAAAGCCGAGACAAGCAATAGCAATGTACTTTGCGGTTGATGGAAATTGGTGACCATGGCGCTTACAATCTTGTAGTCGTATCCCGGTGCGATAATGATCTGCGTGCTGGTGTGCAGGGTTTCCATCTTGTGATGGTTCAGATAGTCGAGTATAGCTTGCAGGGCTTTTACAGATGTGATATTTGCAGCTTCTTCAGCTGTTTCATAAGGTTGCCATTGGCGGACGTGAAGTTCTTCTTCTGTGGCATCCGGATTTTTCAGTAGAGTAACGCCGATATGGTAAAGGCTTTCCAGTGTTCTTACCGAAGTAGTACCTACTGCAATTGCTTTTCCATCGTGTGCTATCAGCTTTTCAATGGTTCCGCGTGACACGGAAATATATTCCGTATGCATTTCGTGCCCTTCAATCTCTTCACTTTTAACGGGTTTGAAAGTACCTGCACCTACGTGCAATGTCAGTTCTTCGAGATCAATACCTTTTTCTTTCAGAGTATCCAGTATACGGGGGGTAAAGTGTAGTCCGGCAGTAGGAGCAGCTACGGAGCCTTTTATTTTAGAATAAACAGTCTGATAGGTTTCCTTGTCACTTTCCTGAGTATCCCGGTTCAGGTATGGCGGAATGGGGAGTTCTCCGAATACTTCAAGAATATCAGCAAAAGTAATCTCCGGATTATCCCAACGGAAATCAACCCAATGGCTGGTGCCATGACATTCACCACGAGTGGCAGTCAGAGTTATCGGTTGCCCTTTTACGGTCATTTCCCGTTTTAGCGTGCCTTCTTTCCATTTCTTCAGATTACCGATCATGCAGAGCCAGGCAGCGTGTTCGGTTTGCTGGAAATTGAGAACATAGTCGTTTGGCTCAATGGGTTCCAGGCAAAATACTTCAATCAGAGCACCGGTATCTTTGCGGAAGTGCAGTCGTGCCTGTATCACTTTCGTATTATTGAATATCATCAGACTTCCGGCCGGCAGGTAGGATGGAAGTGAAGTGAAGCGATCTTCGGAAACTTCGCCGTGACGGTAGACTAGGAGTTTGGACTGATCGCGCATCGGCAGAGGAAATTTGGCAATGCGCTCATCCGGTAATGGATAATTGAATTCGCTGATACGGATATGTTTTGGATCTTCTTTCATGATAAACTTCTTTACGGGCTGCAAAGGTACGGATATTTATCGTCTTTTTTCTATCTTTTTTTATTGAGTTACCGTATCTTTGTAGAACGATTGTTTGTTTAAGCAACTCCAATCATAAATTGTAAATAGCTAAATTGTAAATGATATGATGAAAATTGGTGATAAAGTACGTTTCCTCAATGAAATCGGCGGAGGAATCGTGAAAGGATTCAGGGGGAAAGATATTGTATTGGTGGAAGATGCCGATGGCTTTGATATTCCGATGCCCATGCGTGAGTGCGTAGTAATTGATACGGATGATTATAATATGACCCGGCCGGTGCCGAAGGCAGCTCCGAAGAAAGCGGAGGAGAAGCAGGTACGTTCTTCTATTTCTCACCCGGTTCAGGAAAATAGTGAAGTGCAGCGTTTGTCCAAACCGCAGGTTTCTGTTTACCGTCAGCCGGAAATGCGTGGTGGAGATATTCTGAATGTTTTTCTGGCTTTTGTACCGGAAGATATTAAGGCTGTCAGTACTACTCCTTTCGAATCTTATCTGGTGAATGATAGCAATTACTATCTATATTACACTTACCTCTGTGCAGAAGGAAAAGCATGGAATGTCCGTTCCAATGGAATAGTGGAGCCGAATACGAAGTTGCTGCTGGAAGAATTTGAGAAGGTGGAACTGAATGATCGTGAACATGTTGCAGTACAGTTCATTGCTTTTAAAGAGGATCGTTCTTTTGCTTTGAAGCCGGCAGTCAGTGTAGAACTTCGCATAGATACGGTGAAGTTCTATAAATTACACACATTCCAGGAATCAGAATTCTTTGAGACACCTGCCTTGATTTATGATATAGTGAAAGATGATGTTCCCACCAAACAAGTGTATGTATCAGCTGAAGAATTACAATCTGCTTTGCTGCAAAAGAAAACTGAAGATAAACCAAAGTCTCAGCCAATTGTGAAGCGCGGTGGACAAAATGGTATCATCGAGATTGATTTACATATCGGAGAATTGCTGGACGATACTAAAGGAATGAGTAACAGTGAAATATTGAATTACCAGTTGGACAAATTCCGAGAAGTTCTGGAGCAATATAAGAATAAACGTGAACAGCGCATTGTTTTTATTCACGGTAAGGGTGATGGTGTGTTGCGCAAAGCATTACTGGAAGAACTGAAACGTAAATATCCGAATTTCCGGCATCAGGATGCTTCTTTCCAGGAATATGGTTTCGGAGCGACGATGGTGACGATAAAATAGTTACAAAGCTACAAGCTACGAGCTACAAGTGGCTGGCTTTCATTCCGAAAGGCACTCGTAACTTGTAGCTCGTAGCTTCGTAGCTCTTATATCTTCTTCTTTCCCAAAGGAATAGAAAGTCCGATGAAAGCATTTACATGTTTGGAGTTATTTCCGAAGAACATATAGTCAGTACCCAGCATCAAAGGACCTACCTTGAAGGCAAAGCCGAATGTCTCACCACCTTGAAGCATGGAGTAACTTAATGTAGCGTTGATTAAAGTGTTCGGACGATAATTGGCGGATAAAGTCAATTCGGAATATGTCTTTAACTGACCGAGGCGGGTAGTTGATAATAATCCTACTCCCAGTTTATTATTCAGGAATCCGTATTCTCCTCCTAAAACCATGGTCGGGGATAAGGAAGTGGTGCGGGATTTATTCTCCTTCTTCTGCAAACCGTACAATTCAAAGTCCAGTACATCAGTAGATTCACTGTAATTATCTTTATCAATAGCGATATCTTTGTTTGATTCGGCTATCTGGGTGCTTGATTTACCCCAAGAGATAAAACCTAAGTCGAGGATGGCAGCAGAGAACGTAAGGTTCTTCATCACTTGATAGCTTGCTCCCAGATCTAAGCCTGCTCCGTATCCACTGATACCGAAATTATTGTAGTCCAGATCTGTGATGTATCCATTTTCTTCTTCCAAGTCCAGACCTTTAGCAGAGGCTTCCAGATAGGCATCTGATTTTAGCTGGAATTCGGAGTCTAATCCTGCCTCTTTGCCTGATATATAAAGTTGGTTGATTTTTAAATTCAGGTTTCCGGCACCTAACAATAGTTTGGCTTTACCACCTATGGTCAGACGGTCGTTTATGGCACGTGAATAACCTGCCCCCACCTCTATATAAGAGTTCAGACGCAATTTCTCATTCTGGATATTAAAGGTTCTGCTACTTCCCCAAGTAAAATCTTCTGTATCTATGGCACGCAGATATTCGAACATGGTTTTAGGAATAGTTGCATCCACATCTACACGTGCTCCTACATTGAATGACCAGAATCCTTTGCCTCTATAGAATCCGAAAGAGATGACATCCGTATTAAGATTGATGTTCAGCTCATTCATTCCCTTCAGGCGGTTGTAGAACTTGTCATTGTTATAAAACTCTCCGTCGGAGTCGAAGACGTCGATAACATCCTGGATGCCCAATGCATTGGATGATACTTCGGCGGTCAATGACCCGATAACGGGTAGATTGATATAGCCACGCTTGGGCTGCGCTGCGGGGTTTAGTTGCATACGGGTACTGCTACCGTCCATAAAGTAAGATGAGCGCATGTACTGCGCTTGCATGGCTGTGGGGAGAAGAAAAGAGATGCAAATCCCCAGAAGTAAAAGCTTTCTCATTGTGCTTCGTAAATTGTGGGTTACTGTTAATGATTACTTATATTTGTTGTTGCAAAGTTAAAATACTTATTTGCTATATGCAAATATTAAGTTGCAGAAAAGCAGGTTAAATGAATATAATACGGAAATATGTGGTTCGAAGACAGGATTAATAGGGGAAAACTATTTTCTTTGCGCCACTTTATTCTTCGTTGTCCTTCTGATTTTGGAGTGATTGCAAGAGGGACTCAAAAAGAGCTGATTAAACTTTTATGAGGAAAATTTAAACAGGCTCTTAATGAGAGGAAGACTTATTTATTTTCTTCATCATCAAAAAAGTTCTCTGCCAGATTCGTGCATCCATTTGCAACTTTTTCAAACCAGCGTTTACGTGATTTCTTTTCTTTTTCAAACATTTCTTTCGTTCCCTCTACTGAAGTTTGAAAACTCATTACATTGGTCACGGAGATAGTAGCAGCTACCTTTTCTACATCTTGATTGGCTCCGATATAGGTAAATACCCAGCCTTTGCTTCTCAAACTATCAACTAAAGCTTTGATAGCTTCTCCACTGTATTCTTGAGAGGCGTTCTCATAACCGTCTGTAATAATGGTAACTAATACTTTATCCTCTTCTGTAATACTTTTGCGAAGTTTATTCAGTGATAAGCCCATAGCGTCATAGAGAGGGGTGCAACAGTCAGGTATATACAGTTTGTCCGTCAACTCTTCCACTTGGTTTGCCTGCTTGCAGTCGTAGATGTTTTTCACGGAACTACTGTTGAACGAAACGAGTGATACATAATGTTCTTGTTCTTCATGCTGTTTTTGCGCATTACGAATTGTCTGTATGGTTTCATTTACTCCGGTGATGGCTTGTTGTTTGATGCTTTCCATGGAGCCACTTTCGTCCAGAATGATAAGATTAAAGATTTTTGTTTTCATGTTTTTTACTTTTAATGATGTTTTTGATACTTATTTAAATGCATAACCTATTTCAGCTCTTCTCTTTGTACTTCATCCACTCCCTCTATGCGGTTGACGTGGCTGATAACGATCTGTAACTCATTGAATGAGTGGACAGAAAAATTTATGAAGCAGTCTACTATTTCGTCTGTTGTAGTGGTGTGCAAACTTTCAATGGAAAGTTTTAGTTTATTGGTGATACAGTCGATCAGGTCACTTAACAGATGATAGCGGTCTATTGCCCTGATATGAATTCGTACCGGATACAGGATATCACTGTCTTCTTTGAATTCGATAGATACAATAGAATCACCCTTCTGTGAAGCCAAACGGATAGCTGTGGGACAATCACGTTTATGAATGGTTACTGATTTGTCATTTTCTGTAAATCCGATAACTTCATCTCCCGGAAGTGGATGACAGTAGGGGCAACGTTGATATGGTATTTTTTTCATCCGATACAGATAAGTGCGCAAATAGCGTTTGGCCTTGTATGTTAAGACGTGATTAATCCAATCCGGCTGTGGATGTGTCTGTTCATTAGCTCCGATTTCGATACAATCCCCACGATGAAGTACGGTTTTGATAGAGCATAATTTTCCATTGATGCGGGCGTACTGGGCATGTTCTCCTAACCGGCTGTGTATTTCAAAGGCGAAGTCCAAAGCCGTGGCATGTTGTGGTAGAATTACCGCTTGCCCCTTGGGAGTAAAGACCATAATATCATCATTATAAAAAGATGAAACGACATTTTCAATGAACCAACCATCTTGACTGTGATAAGCAATATCTTGTAAGACGAATTTGAACTTTTCTATCCACTTTTTGACATTATTTTCTGAACGGCTGGCTACACAACCGAACTGCGAATTATAGATCATTCGTTCGCTGCTGATATGTATTTCTTCCCACGCACCGTATTCGGACAGTAACTTTACATGGAAACTTTGATAGCCGTTTTCTTTAGGAGAATCCACATAATTGGCAATACTGCCCGGCTTTTCTTTGAATGTATCTGTCAATAGCGAGTAGATTCTCAGGCATACGTTCTTTTCTGATGCTTCTATGTCATCGGGAAAAACGATCTGGATGAAATGCCTGTGGTCCAGATGCTTGAAATCCTTATGGGATAGATTTATTTTACGCCACAGGCTGTAGGGCATTCTATATTGTACTTCTATCTTTGCTTGAATATTATGCTTTTGAAGAATATTTCCTATCTTATCTGTGAAAGCTTTCAGATCGGAATAATTATCAGTTTTGTCTTGTTGAAGCAGCTCCACGAACTGTGCATATTCATGTGGACAACGGAAGCGGAAACTGAGATTCTCCAGTTCTGTTTTTATCTCGTACAAGCCTAAGCGATTGGCTAAAGGGGCATAGAAATAATCTGTTTCACCTGCTATCTTCATTTGCTTGTCAGGTTTCATGCTGTTGAGCGTGCGCATATTATGCAGGCGGTCCGCTAACTTTATCAGGATGGCACGTATGTCATAATGTACAGAATCGAGCATCTGTTTGAAATTATCCAGTTGTTTGGACATCTCGTAGTGTTCTTTCTTCTGTTTGGTTACCACACGCACTAAGAAAGCGACATCTTCACCGAATAGTTTTTCTATGTCTTCTACAGTATGTGGTGTGTCTTCTACCACATCGTGCAGAAAGGCGGCAATCACGGGGTTTGCTCCCAGCATAAGTTCTTCTGCAACGATACGGGCTACTGCAATCGGATGAATGATATACGGTTCTCCTGTTTTGCGCGTCTGCCCCTTGTGAGCTTCATAAGCCAGTTGATAAGCTGCCTTGATTTGTTCCATCTCTTTTGGAGTGACTCGTTGCTCCATCGTGTGGAAAAGATTTTCCACACGTTCTTTTATCAGTTTTTCGTAATCTTGTTCCATAGTCTTTATGAATGATATTGTTATTTTACCCGCTCTCCTTTGCCATTCAGTAGCACACCGTAACCATCCTGAGATTCGCAGAGATATAGATCTGCACTTACAGCGGTGATGACGCTATATGAAGGCGGTGTGATGATTTGACCATCCGGTGACATCAGGCCGTACCACCCCTGTTCTGCCTGATAGCACATACATCCGGTGATTGCCTGCACATGGGTTGGTTCATTATCTTCCGTTTCACTTATTACTTTGCCATTATCATCGTAGTTTTTTGTGGTGCTATAGCGTAATTCATTTGTCGGATAGGTGATTTTCTCTACATTGCTGATGTAGAAGTCATCGATGAGATTGCCTTGCAGATCATATTGACGCATAGTGTGATCTTGCATCGTGCCGAAGATAATACCGTCATAAATCCAATAACTTGCTTTGGTGTAAGGAATGATAGTATTTAACTTAGTGTCCATCACTGTTTCTTCTATGCCGTTATTTATTACCAGCAGTGTGTCATATTGCCGGATAGAAAAATATTGCGGTTCTAAAATCCACTTGCCGGTTGGATCTATCAGCCCTACCCTGTTTCTACATTCATTATGTACCACACAAAATCCATTATGGAACACATATCCCTCCATACCCGGAATATAGGGTTGATGATTGTCGATAATCACTTTACCGGTCGGATCGATAAATTTTATCCAACCATTATCATCAACTGAAGCCAAACCATCAGAGAATATCCATGCGTGGTTGTATTGAGGCTTTATGACTGTTTTGCCGGTGAACTTGTTGAAGTATCCACGCCGTTTGCCATCGCTGTAGCATATTAACGAATCGTCTCCCAAAGGTTTTGCTATCCACAGAATATCTTTCAGTGTCTTGTTACCATCTCGGTCGATGACATATCCCTTTCCATGGTAGCCTGAACGGCAAAAAGTTGCGTTGCGTGAAAGATATTGTGTATAGACATCTTCCGTAGTGTCGGTAAATGTAATGTCGTAGCGGCTACATAATGTTTCAAAAAAGCTGCAGCTTGCAGCAACAGTGCATAAAATAACGAATAAGGTGAAGCAGGTGCCGACGATGCGACGCAAGAGTTTTCCATACCTTGAGTCATCTTTCATTCCCAAGACTTCTGTAATCCAATTGGCAATGCCGGTCAGAATACCGGTCAGTCCATGCCAAAACAAAATAATTGCTCGTTTCATTTTTAATCCTCCATTTCATAGTGATAGGAAATATTATTTTTATCGCAGAATTCTTTTAATCGGATAATATCATTATCCGCATGAGGCAATCTGTCAAGAGCCCATTTCAGACCGTTTTCATTCTTAATACCAAGAGCGGTAAGTAGAATCTTAGCATCAATATCTTTAATGATATACGTCGGATCCGGATAGCTACCAAAACATGAACCGCCACTGGCATCATAACTGAAAAAGTATTTTCCATCAATAATTCTATATTCTGCCATAAAAGTATTTTTCTTGTGCCTCTTCTTCATTCTTATTGTAATTTTGAAATTCTTTTTCAAAGGGTTGGAGATTCCCGTTTGGATTATGCTTATGCCCGGTATTGTGATCGTCAAGAATTGCAAAAACTATTTTCTTGAACCGATTCTTGAACTCCGCTTCATCCATTACTTCGTGGAATATTCGGGCGACGTGGGCAGGTGGATTACGGAATGCTCCACATCCCATAGCTCCAAGCACGAGGGAATCATTATTGTTGGCAAGTGCAATGCGGAAGATAGTACGCATCTTGTTCTTCGTGGCATCCACAAGATACGGTACAATCAATCCGTCCGTACCCAGTTCCGGACGATTGATGGCGGGGACGGCTATGAAGTCAAGGTAATACGGTTCTTCAAGCAAAGGATAACCATCAGTTTCCGTTCCACGAAACACGCAGGCTTGAGGAGTATAAATGCCGCCCCAATTACGGTCGAGAGGATATTGGTCGGTTGATTTGTCCAACCCATACTCCTCGGCATAAGGTGCAAACTGAAATAGCGAACGAAAAAGATTAGTACGACGGAACAGGTTTTCTTCTTGGGCTCCTGCACCGCTATATACGCCACCACCCGGATTTTGTCGGCTTGCCATATTCAGTACAGCGGGATGAAGACCTTCATCCAATAGTGACTTGGCAACAACCAATGTATCGCCATTTATGGTATGAACGATGGTTTGCATTTCCGCCTGAGTATTGGCTGATGATATCTGCTCACAATAGAATTTAGTGTGGTGTATCATCGAAGCTTCGCCTGCAATCTGTATGGTTTTGCCTGCTGAAATATATCCACTGTTACTTATGCGTGTGACTGTATCTTGAAATACTTCCGCACGTAGCTTGCGTAGTTGGTTCCTATCCTTGTTTTGTGAAGCAAGTAGGAATTCTTTTTTCCATATTTCAGCATTCCATGTATTTGTCATAAGTTTATATGTTTAAATTCAACCATCCTAAAATAGCTATCGATATTTATCTTACTTCCGGTAGGATGTTGTTTTACCGAGATACAGGTCATCAGCGATATGCAATATCACATCATGCAATTCCAAGTCGTCTTTGTAGAATTGTGGTATTGCATCGTAACCGATGGCAGCACCTAACAAGTTACCGGTCACAGCACCTGTAGAATCACTGTCACCTGCATGATTTACAGCCGCAATCATAGCTCTTTCGAAGTTCTCAAAATAGGTCAAAGCACAGTAGATGGCTATGGCGACGGTTTCTTCAGCTACCCATCCGCCACCCAACTCATCTTCGATGGCACGTACATCATCTGTCGGGATATCCGACAAAAGGACCGCTTTCTTTATCAAGGAAACAAATTTCTCTACTTCTTCGGCATGGTTGGCGAACATTCGTTGCGTGGATTCCAACCCTTCCTGAATGTAGTTTCTGAATGTCTCCTTCTCCGGATGCTCGTCGGTAGCCAGACGATAAATGATATGGGCGGTAAAGGCTGCCGGAATAAAACCTAACGGATGCTGGTGAGTAAGTCTTGCTGCATCTGCGGCAAGGCGGTCAAGAGCATCTATATCTGATATTCGTCCTTGGGCTACACCGTATAAAGGGATAGGGGCGATACGCATAACGCCACCACACCCTTTACTGTTATTATGAGAATCCCTCCCGGCAATAATCTCAGAAAGGGCAGTGAGGCAGGTATTACCGGGGGCTCTGCGTTGATTCAGTTCCGGAATATCCCCGATCCAACATTCCTTAAAACGCTTGTTTCTCCTGCCTGATTGCGTATAATACCACTCTATATAAGCTTCACAAATATTAGGAATGAGAGCATTTTCTTTTTCTTTTGCATTCAGAATGCCACAGGCTGTAAACAGTGTCATTTGTGTATCATCAGAAACCCAAGCCTTTCCGGTGGAACAGTCTTCGCCCTTCCACCATTGTCCGGTATCCAGACGGGTAATTCCTGCGTTCCCATATTTCCTTTGAATACCTGCATACGAGTCTATAAACTCTACAGGATAGCCTAAAGCATCACCTATGGCTCCACCTATCAATGAGCCGCGTATTCTGTCTTTTTGTATTTTCTCGTCCATACTATTATATCTTTTTATTGTCAGTTTGCTATGCTGTTATTGATTTGTTTGCTTGAGATTTGTAATAACATATCCTCCGGTTGTTGATATATTAGCCGCATTATACGGGGTATGCAAGCATCGATTGCGTTATAACAAGTGTGTATCATTGCATTCAGAATCGAGTAGTTGATAGCACCGTTGTCTGTATTGACCATCATCGTAGATACGATTTCTCCGTCTTCTTCGTCCATGTTGAGGCATATTCCGGGAGCTTCATTGTTCATCTTGTTCAGAAGAAGTATGGCGGCGGTTCTTTTCTCTTCCGGAACTTTGATCGGCATAGGCATGTGGCATCTCATCCAGTCGTTTTCTTCGTTGTACAGAATGAAGGCTCTTATGTTCATGCCGTTGCTTGTCATGCCAAATGTATAGAAGTGGTTTTCTTCGTCACATTGAAAATCTGCACCAACGCTTTCCAGGAATTCTTGTAGGTGCATTCTTAAGGGTTTTAGTGCTGTTGTTTCCATGATTGTTTCCTTTCTATTATAGAGTCCTACGATATTAGTTCATATTTACATTCGGGGAACCATCGTTCCAAAATGTTATTTACTTCCGATTCAATTTCAGGGGTAATGTATTTGCACACCTTTTGATAGGCAATGGTTAGTGATACTACTTCGTCTATCCAGCCGATGATGGGTAGGCGTTTAGCCGAAATTAAATCAATGGGGAACACTAAATAGGAGATTGCAGATGCAATGAGTAGCTTGTCTGATTTGGGAGTATCTGGGCTTTTCATTACATAATACAATAGGAGTAAAGGGCGTGCACTTACTCTTCCTGCTTTTCTGGCATAGTCGCCAAGCTTTTCCCATAATAGAGGGTAGTTGATGAGGCTTTGCTTTTTCATAATAATTTCATTTTAACTGTTTCTTATATAGAGGCTGAATTTTTATTTTTCTTGCAGATAAAACGAAATTTAACTATTATAGGCTTGTATAGTAACTAAATCATTTGGTAATGATGAACTAAAAGAGTCGGTTTATTCTAATCTTTCTTGATTATTTTTCTTATATTATTAAGAATCCTTCCACTATTGGCTTTGCTATTTCCGGTTCTTTTATCAACCAATCCATTGTCAATAGTGCAGCAAGATAGTTCATGCACTTGTGCTTCTGATTGGTGAACTATGTGTTCCTCAACATTATAGTGTTGATATGCGTGAAGGCCTTCGTGAATTAAAGTTTCAAGTATTTTATCCAATATCGCAGGATTCGTACCAGGCAGTTCAAACATTGATTCGTTTATAGCAATGTAACCGTTGAGTTGATAGCCAAACAAGCTTGCCTCCATTTGTTCGGAACGGATATTTGTTGCAGGACGATGGCTATCATTGTTCTAAGGGAAGTGCTACTTATTCTTTTTGCCAATCATTTTAAAAAGCCCCCAAAATAGCAATATTACTACTACTGCTATTATTATATAAAGAGGGTCGGTTTCGCTAATTTCCAATAGTGCCATAAATATTTGTTTTTAATGTTATATTACCTTGTTCCCAATCTTTTAGCTCACAAGAGTATTTTAAGGCCAAGTCAATGGTGTCTCTTTCCATCTTACACATAGCTTTAATTTCTTCATCAGTGTAATTCAGATTAGTTATACACATCCGGCAGAAACGTTGAGCCCAACAAGAAGAACAAAGCCTATTCTTTCTATTCGTAAATTGATTCAGTAGAGTGTATGAGAGCTCTGAATTGATGCCATCTTTTATGTTACCCATCTTTAAGTTACCACTGAACTTTTCACAGGCATATAAATCTCCGTCAACGTTTATAAAACAAGAGAAAAGCTTTTGAAAGCAAGTCTCTATTTTCAATTCATTAGGTAGCTTCAGATAGTTCCGATTATCAACTATATCTATCAATTCCTGAAAGCATCCGGCAAGGATTCCCTTTTTGCCTGTTTGGTATGCATAGAAAGCCTTTTGATAGAATTTATCTTTTATTTCCCATGTATCGTATGTACGCGATTGGTCAGAAAAATTAGGGATAATATGAGATATGTGTATTGGGTAATGGCCTTTTAATCCAGGTTCATTATCCCACACTTCATCAAGATGTATGACATCATTCCACGAATATATCGTGGACAGAAACCGCACTTGATTCTGGTAAATTTCTGGATATTTTGTCTTGAAAAGTTCTAAATTCTTTATGATAACATCATAAGATCCATTTCCTGATGTTGTTCTCCTATGCTTATCGTGCATAAACTTATTCCCATCTAGCGTAACATTGACAAGAAATTTATTGAATGTACATATCCAATCAACGACAGTTTCAGTTAGGGCTAAACCATTTGTTGAAAGCGAGAATCTTATTTTTTCAGCAAACTCTTTTTTAAGCTCTGAAATAATCCAATTTATTTTCTTTCTTGCCAATAAAGCTTCGCCACCATAGAAGCAAACAGTAATTTCTGATGCTTCCTTGTCTGCATGTTTTTTTATAAATTCTACTACACTTCTTAATGTCTCGTAAGATATTTCTTTTTCATTATGAGCTCTCAGATTTCGGTAATCTCCCGAAAAACAACAATATGAACATCTTAGATTACATTGCTGAGTCATCTCGATGGTGAATTTTGCTATCTTAGAAGAATCAAGGGTCAAAGGAGCAGTAAAATGAACAATAGGAAATACCTGTTGTTCTTTATCTAAAGACCAAAGATATATCCTATTGTCTTTAACCTCGTACCATAGAAGTTTACCCGATGTAGTGGAGAATGTATGCATACGATTCTACTTTAACCATTGTCTGCTCATTAAGCATGGAATCCAAAATTTGCATTATTGGAAACATCTCCGGTTATGGCCTTGCAAGCGGGCCAACAATCAGATAGGCCTAATTGGGGGGCTTCTTCTGTCGTTTGTGAACTAGGGTTATTATAAGGATCGTCAACGTTACTCATCTCTTCCTCAATAGATGTTCCTAATAATCCACTGTTCTCAATATTATCAGCAATCATGTCGGCTTTAATTATGACAGCTTGGGCTTTTCCGTTCATCATGTCATTGTAAGCTGATACAGGGTCGTCTGACTCATATAATACATGAAAAAGTTCGCGTTCAGAGTAAGAATGACATCCCCCTTCTGATATATTATGAGCTAAGTAATCACTAAATCCGGCATTTCGTAGCTCTTCGTATGATGGAATTGGATGTTCATCATCAAATCCGGAACTGAAAGGACTGTGGCTACTAGAACCCAAAACATCAGTTGTATCTTCATAGATTGGATTTTCCATGCCGTCCTCTAATGGTATCATTTCATCCATGTTCATATTAAATAGTTCTTTTATTAAACAATTGTTTTAACTATCACAACTTAAGGACATATCGTCAATCATGCTTTCTGAGCTATAATCAAAAAGATTATCCATAGGTTGTATGTCTGTAACGATTTTATTATCAGTGAATTCTACATGAGACCAACTGTCATCTATATCGTCTATATTAAAAGAATCATCTAATGTCTCAAAACTATCACTATTGAATGCATAATTGAAATCATCGTATGATAAATCATCTGTTATGCTTAGCAGATGCCCATTTGAATAGTAGGGGACATACCCTAAATCATCTACTTGCCAGATATCGGTAAACTCATTGTGAAATGGGAATTCTTGAACCGAGAAATCTGTTGCAAAATTTGATATTTGCATACAATGATTTTCTGCATCATACTGATAAGGTGCAGCTTCATCTGTTGCCATCATGAAATATTTAGAATCCTTCCATGAGTGAGCAAACTTTTCAAAGTCATATTCCATAATAGAACCATTACCTGGATCTGTTAATACAACTGTAGAATTCTCAGGGTTTAGAGGGTCAATATTGACACTTGTAACGATTAAGGCATGGTCAGCATTAGTCAGATTACGATAATACTCATATTCTGCTGAGCCTGGTTCGGCCCAAAGTTCATGTGCATCAACACCGACAATAACTCTATGACCATCCTTTAGTTCATTGATAAGGTCATATACTGAATCACAATGCTGAGAATGTGTTCCGATATTACATGTCTCTAATAGGTTTCCAACATCGCTTGGTTTGGTACCATTACCATGATACCAGCCTTGCTCTGTTGCATATGCAGTTAATTCCTCCTTGGGAATCTGAATTCCGAAATCTCGTAATATCATCTCTTGGCTACGAATAGCACAAATTGGCTCCTGACCTTGGAAGATATTATAGTCGAAATCTGTCTGCGTTACTTTTGGTCCGAATGTTAGCATATTAAAAATCTTCTTTATTACCCATAGATAGGTAATAGAATGCGTTATTCTTTTATGATTTTTTTAGCATGTGAAGACAACTTTTCCCCAACTTCTTTTTTAATAGACTTAGGATATTCAAGCTCAAAGTATTCTATCTTAATACTCTTTGCATTTCTTTAGTATAAGTGGCATATGATTAAGAATAAAAACGGTGTTTCAATTAGTATCGTCTTATAATTTTATAATCATACCCAGACAAGAACTGTATTGTATTTTGATATCTTGAGATCCAGCTACTGCTGATTTACTAACACCTCTAGTTGTAGTAGCTGATTTTGAATAGGGCGAGTTAATTTTGTTGTTTTGAGCCGTTATGCTTTATTGCTTTTGCTGCTTGTTTGCTAACAACTTTACCAACTTTCACCCAACTTTGAGCCATTATAGGTTGACTTGAAAATCACACTAATGCGACGAACATTGTAGATAGTAAATTTTTAAATCGTTTCATATTAGTCAAATTTAAATATTGGTATTTGTAACATCAAGAAAACATGATTTGTCTTCATTTGAAGCTATCTTCTCAATAACCTCTACGGGGATGTCTTTAATGTTCCCGAAATATTTGATACGAATTTCTTTGGGTTCATTTTCATAGACATAAACAAGAACGACTTTATAATAGAAGAGCTCATCAGTAATGTGAAGTTCCTTTTTTACAGGAATCCCTTTAGCATTCTTAAGTGTAAAATTGTAGAGATTCTTGAAGTCAACTGTATTAATTATATCTCTTTCATTCAAAGAATAAAGATTGTTAAAGTCGGATAGTTTAATATCAACCTCACCTGTTCTATCTAATCTACTCTTAACAACGCTTGGAATATTCGTCAATTCTCCGAGATCAAGAGTCTTTTTAAATTTTTGATATTTCCCATTGCCCTTATTATAATAGGTTTCAATCAAAACACTCGTTTCTATTCTACTCTTAACCTTAATAGAAAGAGAACCATAATCAGGCATCCCATAACCTCTATTCTTGGCCTTATCAAGTTGGGATACCACTTCAGATTTTAACTTGTAGAAGTCTAGCTCTGCATATTTATAACAATCAGCCACTACTTCAAATATTTCTTTTATAAATGAAAATAATTCGCTCATAATTATTTGATATTAATGTAATTAATTCGTTTACTGATAACATGCAACAAGAATGTATTCATCTTCTTCCAATGCTTTTTTTGCCTCGTCGGTAAGACTATCCCATTCAATTTCAACGCCTTCATCAGACTCGTCATAATACTCTTCAACTTCATCATTTTTCAGTAGAGTAACAAATCTTTTAAATAGTCGATTGCCTTGCCTAATTAAGATACCTACAGCTCTTGTTGCACGTTTGATTCCTTTCCAGACTTGTTCAAACCAGCTTTTAGCACTTTCCCAATATTTAGACAGTGCTTTACCGATGAAATATCCTGCAACGCCACCTATTGCAGCTGCTCCTAAATAATATAGTAAATCTAACATACTCTTCTAAAATTCTGATGGGTCAATATCTCCTTTTTTTACAATAACTTCTTCGTGATATTCCAATTCATTCTTAAGTCCTTCTGGAATATCATCCTCGTTAACCTCTTCTTCTTCGTATTTAACCTTGTAAACTTTACCATTTTGGTGACGTTTGTAAAGTATAAACATTACCTTTCCAAGTCTCCTGGTAGCAACTATAATCTTTTTTACGATTTCAATTGCTCCTAATAAGGCATAATAGAAAAATTTTAATGCAAACTTCCAAATTTGTTGAAAGATATATGCAGCAAGCGCAAGTATGGCTGCAACAATAATAAAAACGCCCATAATCTTTAATTTTTATTTAATTCGTTTTTAACCTTTTCCGAAATATCTTTAGGATTGACTTCTTCCTCTTGTTTTTTTACAGGATTAGCCTCTTGTAAGTCATTCAAATACTTAGTTAGTACCATATTCGCTACTTCCTTCGTGATAGCAGGGTATCTTCCAGATGTTAATTGAGTACAGAACATAAGGGTCAATTTTCTTATATCACCACCAGTTATATTTAAAGATTTTTCTTTTGAAAGGTCAATTGCTAATTCTGAAAGTTCCCTGTATGATATCTCTTTAGGAACATTTTTCCCTAGATGTAATTGCCATATTTTCGTCATTTCATGAAGGCCTGGTGCAGGAACTTCAATATTCCAAAGTATTCTTCTTACGAAAGCCCGATCATAACTTTTGAAAAAATTAGTAGTAAACACAACTATTGCTGTACTTCGATCTAATATGTTGAGTAGATGAGATTTTATCATATTGGATGTCTCAGAATTAGCTCCTCCTGTTTTGCGAGCACTAAGAAGTCCATCTGCTTCGTCAAATAGTATTACACAGTTTTCATTAACAGCTGTTTCAAAAAGTGCAGATATATTCTTTTCTGTATTACCTTGTAAACTATCCATTAATGAAGAATATGATGCTTGAATTAGCTTCATCCCTAATGATGCTGCTATCGCTTCTGCCGCAATACTTTTACCAGTTCCTGGAATTCCCCATAGGTTAATTCCTATACAACCTTTCCCTTTCATAAATCTATACAATTCCCAATCGTTTATGATTTGGTCTTTGTTTTTACAAAACGATACAATATCGGCAAGTTGTTCTTTTAAAGAATCTTGGAAAACTATTTGATCCAAAGTCCATTCTGGTTCAATTGCTACAAATGAAGTCTTTGATCCACCTTTTTTAGTAGAATCCTCTGGCTTGTCTTTTTCAATGAATGTATATCCCATGTTAATAACGTTTTATAATGTATTCACCTTTATTGATAGACTCTTGAACATCTTCTGGACATAAACTGAATAGGTAGGTCTTATAGCCTATACGTTTCTTTCTTATTTTACCATCTTTATAACTACGGTAAAGAAATGGCGCAATTCTGTTTTCATCCACTTTGGCCAAAACCAAAATTGTTTTAACTACATCGTCAGAATTGACGATTTCAGATGTGGCGGCATTTTCACAACTAGAACAATAGTCTGTAAAAGTCATTTTGCCAATTTTGCTTTTCCGATAAATAGCAATAGCCGCACCTCCTGCTGCAATGATTGATCCGATTATCAGATAATTCCAATTCATAATCAAAATATTAAAGTTTCTTCTTCTGTTAATTCATTCTGTAATTTATCTAGTCGATCATACCTACATATAATAACCCCTGGGTCATTATTCTTGAAAATGTATTTTATCTTCCTAAAATGAAGAGGTCGATTAGTTGTTATTTTATAACTAAAACCATCCTTTGTGTTTAAATACTTTTTCCCATCTGCATCATAAACAAGCAATTCAAATAGTTTATAGCCCTCATGCTTTATATATAAAGATATGCTATTGAGATTGAATCTATCACCATGACCATCTATATAGTTTCGAAATTCATCTATATATGTTGAAATATCTAGTCTGTCAATATTGATAAAATCAACATATTCATTATTTATTATTTTTTGATCACTCCACTCATACAACTCCTCTTTTTGCTGTTCTGCATTAACATATGTTACGACATCTTCATATGATCTAGTATTGACGGTTTCATTTTGTGATGGAATATATGTTTCATGAAAGACTTTTAGCAACTGTTTTTTTATATCTTCTATTTGCTTTTGATCCACATAATTTTTAATTGACTTAATGTATTCGATATAACTATGGAAATCTTTAAGTGTGGGTATCTTGTTTAAACATAATTTATCTTGAGCAAAAGCTATATATTGATTATTATATATGTTAATATTACTTGTTGCCTTTTCAAGAAGTTCTGGAAGTCTTGGGGGCAAAGAATATACTCCCCAAAAATATTTATCAGCAATAAAGCCAATCAGACTTTCAAGATATGGAACGAATTCCTCAATGGTTGTATTGATGAAATCGCTTGATATTCCATCTTTTATATCTTTATTGTAATCATAAGAAAAAATTCTTTTTGAATATTTAAGGCCGTTTCCATGAGGTATATATATTCTGAATGGTTCGTCGGAGTCTTTTCCCATGCCCCATAATTGTACTCTAAATTGAAGCCATGAACCAGAATCAGGATCAGAATCATAATCATAATCAAAATAAGGTGTAATAACAACAACGGGAATATTCTTAAGCTTTACTTTAAGAAGATCTATATCAACAAGATTTATCTCGTCAGGAACAGATATTCCATGGCGCATAGTTCTACGATTCCATCCACCACCATAATAAACCACAGGATGCGTTGTTTGAGCATTCCAATTGTTATTCAATTCAGCTTCTAATCGTAGATCAATATCATCATAGAACATTGCATTAAACCACTCACAGTTCGACGGGGTGAGTATACAATGCATATTTACTGATTGTGTTGTTCCATTGAATAAACTTCCAAAAGATTCGCCTTTCATTACAAAAGGTAAAACATTAAGTGGCCAATTTTGTATGGCAAAACTGTGAGCGAAATTTTCCAGCAATGCATCATAATTATTATTTATATCCTCAACACGTTCTTTATGAACTTCAGCTTCAAGTTCTAGAGCAAGCCGAGCGGACTCTGCTTGTAATTTACGCATTCTCTCAAAATCATGTTCTGCTGCAGCTTTCTGAAATTCGCGTTGTTTCTCTTGAATCTCAGCGTTTTTTTTACTTGTGGCATGCTGGGTGAAAAACTGCATTCCAATACTTGCCACCATCATTGTTACTGGATCCATATTATTATCTGCTTAAAAAGTAATCGTTATGTGTCAAACATTGAAGCTCTTTTGATGCTTTATTTGCAATTAGTCCCAACTTCTTTATTTCTTCAGGATTAAACAGGTGGGTTGGACAATCTGCCTTGTCCAGCAATTGTTCCATTGCTTTATATTCATTAAGTATAAATGAACGCAATTCCTTATTTTCATCCTTTAACAAATTGTTTAAAACATCTTGGTTGTTTTTTAAGAATTGAGGCAATGTTGGCGTTCGTCCTTGTGACATAAGCATATAACTGTCTCGTGCGCATCCAGATACAATTGTTGATATTAACGCCATACGACTTTCTATTGCTTTCTTTCCTTCCCCGGTAAAACTCTGTGGTGATGCCAAATAGTTAGCAGGACAGGGTATGGAAAATAATGGACGAATCAAAGGCTTTGCATCTGATTGTGCGTCCCACATTGATGCTGTGAAATGTATAGACCCTCCTTGAAAATTAGGAGAAATAACCAATGTCGGTATATTGCTCATAATAGCATGTAGATTTAATATTGCTGAATTGTGAGCAATATCTTTGTTACACCATCTACGGTATTCAACATTGCCTATCAACAGGCTGTTTTTATCAAGTTCATTGCATATATCATTGTAATTTAATGCAGCCTGTTTAGTATGTAACAGCACAACATTTAATGGACAATTACTATATTCCTGTTGTTTATAATTCTGCGCAATATCCAAGAGTATTGGAATCGCTTGTTGCTGGATTGGAAGACTTTTGACAAAAAAAGTCTTCAATTCCTCTGTGCGGTGTTGTAATATTGTTTGGTCAAATCTTTCTTCGGCACGATATTTACGAGCAACAGCCATCTTTGCTCTCATACTAGCAACTTTTTCAGCTTCAAGTTCATCTTGAAACTCCTCTCTTGCATTGCGTAGTTCTATTTGATGTCGTTGTGAGATATCTGCCTGCTTATCTTGTTCACTGCGTCTCTCAAAACCAAAGACTGTTTGAAGAGCTGACGTAATCAGCATATAAGGGCTAAAACATGCTTCTCTACTCATATTCTATAAGTCGTTAAATTCAAGTGTGTCTAAATTTTCAACACCATCTTGGTTTGTTAAATGATTGTCAATATTCTCTGTTACATCCTCTGAGAATCCAGGATGGTTTAATACATCTAAATCCTCGTTAATCGGTGAATCCACATCGGTGCCTTCAGCATCTGTTGTGTCATCAATTGGTTCTGCTGCGCATGCTGCAACTTCAGGATAATCAAAATTATTGTCGTCGAAGTAATTGTCTTCTATAATTGGTAATTCAAAATCAAGAGATGATAACTCATCTGGAAGCATTAACTCTATAGATTCGCTATTGGTCATCGAATCATCGATAGCTTGACAATTCAAAGCAATATCATGCATTGCATCATCAGTAGCAATGATCGTTTCTACTTTATTCATATGCTCTTGAGAAAGATTCCCATCAAGAAAAGCTGCAAATTCTTCAACACTTACAGGTAGCATGAATTCATTATCCATTGTTTGCCTCCTTTCTTTGAATTATCTGGTATTGTTCTTTTGCCAGCTTATGTTTACTATAATAATTCTCCATTGTCATTCCTAATGCTTTTGCTGTTTCCTCATTCGTATTCTGCTCCAAATAACGCAAGCGAATTAATTCACTATAACGCTTGTTCGGCATTTGCTTCAATAATGATATAGCATCATTGCGATTGAGTTTTGAAAAGTCTAATTCTAAAGAGCCGTAAATTGAGTCATTCCTATCATCATTATCTGAATTATTTCCATTTTGATGCGTAATTTTTTCATATTTGGGCATTCTTTCCTTGATTTCAAACTTTTTGTAACAATAAAAGAGGCAAGACGATTTCAACCAACTAGTCAATGTACTTTCTCCTCGGAAGTTCTCCATTTGACATTTGCCGGTAGTTTTACTTGGTGATAGCACTAGTAAATAAATCTCATCAATAAACTCCTTGCAATTTTCACAGTCGGTGTAATAATTGTCGAAGATTGATTTAAAGAGAGGATAGCATTGCTGGTAAAAGAACTTACGAGTCGTTAGCTCGTCTCTCTTTATTAAAGCTTTAGCAAGTTGCAAATCTTCAGTATATATCTGTTTAACTGTCATCATTAAATATTGGATTTTAAGCTATGATTTCTGCATTCTCGTTCTTAATTCTCATCTTAGCGCAGCCTAAGTAATCCGGTCGAACTACTCTGTAAGAAGCTCCTTCAATATATGAGTTCGTTTATCGAATGATGACTTTCTTATGAAGAGATTATAGATTTTGCTATCCTGCCTTTTTCTTTAGGAATTAAGCCGGGTGTAAATGGCAATTTCCATCCCCATGAATATTTGGCATATAATGGTCTGAATATCATCTTAATGGCAATGCCATTTGTGATGAGTCCGATAATTGCTCCTACAAGGGGGCCTATTATTAATTGTGTTTCCATATTCCTTTCCTTCTTTGTTAAATTAGAAGGTAGTACGGCTTCAATAATTTAGCTGTCACCTGGTATTTAACTTCTTTTGTATAAAGATATAAGAGCTATATAATATTTGTCCAAAAATAGAATAATAATATTCTATACACAAACTGCGATTTGTTTGAATGGGTTTATTTTGTCGAAAGCATGTCCTATTATGATTAAAAAAAGGATTATTCGGACTGTTTTATTTGGGACGGATTGTATAATGCAGATTAGGCCGGTTCTTGAGGGATGGAGTGCACACGAAAGAACTTGCACTATTGAAATCCGGTCTGCCAAAATAAAACCATGCATCAACTTTACCCGGTAAAGGCGTTTGATACCGTATAGCATGCCTTCCTCTTTGTATTCATATACCTTTTTCTTTGCTTTCGCATTCTTTATTTTGTATTGACCACAGACGTGAAGCACGAGATTCATTACCGTGAAGCAGGATATTCACAATCGTGAAGCAAGTGATTCACAATTGTGGTCAATGCAAAATATTGATTGTTAGTGAAATAAATATGCAGTGTTAATCTAACAAACATAAGCGGTGATACCTATAAACACTGTTTCCGAACCGGTGAAAGCAAGTGGCAAACAGAATGAAATATGGAGTGTAGGTAAATTTGCCTACACTCTGTTTTTTTATTTACCTACACCGCCTCTCAATGCCGATGAATAGGGCGATGCGGAACATGAGTGCAAGCATGTAGGTAAAAACGAGCATAAACTCATAGTACACCCTGAGTTCAAGTTATAAATGCGACAGTTCTTGAGTTCAAGTTATAACCGCAATAATTTTTCCGGAAAATTTAATAAAACTATTATCATATATCACCGAAAAACAGTATGTTTGCGGGATAAATTGCTTAATTTTCATACTATGTGGAAAATAGCGTGGACTGAAAGACTACTATGCATTGTTATAATAGCATTTATTGCCTTGACTGCTTGTACACCTCACAAACAAAAAATGGAACAAAGTGAGATGCAGGCATTCGAAGCTTTTTTTGCTGTGGATGGGGATTCTGTATCCATTACTCCCCGGAAAGTACGTACACAAGCATTGCAGAAGATGCAGGAAGCTAAGGACAGCCTGGTGTGCTATAATTATCTGGCGGTGGCATCTAAAACTTGTTTGATGTCTTCTGATATCGATTCTGCCCGACTCTTGGCACGACAGATTGAAGATTTTACAATAAAACAGCCCTTTTCTGAGCAACTGGCAGACTTAAAGTCCGAGTGCTATAATATGAAGGGAAATGTGTATGCCCGTACAGGATACATGGACTCCGCGGAAGTGTATTTCCGAAAAGCTTATGAACAACGGATGCAAGGTACAAAAATAGAGGTGGTGCCGGATATCCTGATGAATCTTGCTGATGCCAGTAACCGTTTGGGCAAATTGGATGCAGGAGCTGCCTGGTACAGAAGGGCATTGATATTGTGTGATTCGTTAGATATCGTCTCTACCAAGAAACCGCCTATTTATTATGGATTGGCACAGATCTATGTAGCTTTGCGCGATTTTGATCAATGTGATTATTATTATAATCTTGCAGCCGGGAGCTATGAAAGCATGTTGCCTTTTGAAAAGCATTTCTATCTGAACAACCGGGGTACTTCTTATTACTATCGGGGAGATTACGAAACTGCCATCAGTTACTTCAGAAGGGTTATCGATCTTGCGAAAGATTATCCGGACATGCTTTTTGAACAAAATCTGGGCTGGCTGAATTTGGGTGATTGTTTCCTGCAAGTGAATGAAGCTGATTCCGCTGCAAAATATATCAGTAAATGCCAACCGTTTTTCAAGAAAACAGGTATACCGACTGCTCTCTACTATATTGATACACAGAATATAGAATTAGCTCTGATCCGTAAAGACTTACCCCAGGCACAACGCATATTGACGGGAAGCGTCGCCCCTCCGGACATTGATCCGGATATGATACATATACGCAACAAATATCTGCAACAATACTACGAAGAAACAGAAAATTATCGGAAAGCTTATTTCTATCTGAAAGAGAATAACCGGATGGATGACTCTGTCCGTAACGAACGTGTAAGGATGCGTACGGCGGATTTGGCCTTGCGCTATCAACAGGACTCTACCGTGATGGCGCAAAAAGTCTTTATCCGGGAAAAGGAAAACGAAGTGCTTGAACTGCGGCAGACAAGGACATTTTGGATTGCTCTTTGCATTATAACTTTAATGGCGGTGGGCTTTATCTATACGTACAATAAGAAAAAGCGTGCTTTATTGCTTGCCCAAAATCGCCGTACTGTTTCCACTCTCCGTCTGGAAAATATTCGTAACCGCTTGTCTCCCCACTTCATTTTCAATGTGCTTAATCAGGAGATGGCGGAAAGGAAAGCGGAAGAACATCAGGAACTATCTTCCTTAGTCAAACTGATGCGACGTAATCTGGAATTGGCAGAGCAACTGTGTGTTACTTTAGAGGAAGAGCTGGACTTTGTGAAAACCTATATTGATCTGGAACGCCGTTCTTTGGGAACAACTTTCCATCCGGTGATAGAGATAGGGGATGATGTGTGCCCCGGACAAGTTCAACTTCCTTCTATGCTGATACAAATTCCTGTAGAGAATGCCGTAAAACATGCTTTAAGGGAAAAAGAGGGAGAAAGGAACTTGTGGATTATTATCAGTAGTCAGGCGAATGGAACCTGCATTAGAATAAGGGATAATGGGGGTGGTTACCGTATGAACAGTCGGAACAAAGGGACCGGTACAGGCATGAGAGTTATTATGCAGACTATTCAGATTCTGAACATGAAGAATAAGGAGGCGATAGATGTTGCTGTACATAATGTTCGTTTGCCCGGTGGTGAGGCCGGATGCGAAGTTACCTTTTTGTTACCCGATAAGTATGATTATAAAATATGATATATAATCTCGTTTTTTGTACGGATAGTACGGAATATTGACGAATAGTTCATAAAACGGCTTGGATGGTTTTGCGCAGGATTGAATAATGTCTATATTCGCCAAAGAATACATGAAATAAACATGGATAGATACAAAGTTATAATAGTTGATGATGATGATGTAGCACTTGAGAACTTAAGTTTCGAGTTGGGCAAGGATGCGCGCTTTTCTCTGGAAAAAGTAGCCAAGAATGGTAAACAGGGGAAGAAAGTGATTCTCAAGACACGGCCGGATCTGCTTTTTCTGGATGTTGAAATGCCGGATATAACCGGAATGGAGTTATTGCAGGAGATTTGGGATGATATTTCGTGGAATATGAAAGTCGTCTTTTATACTGCTTACGACAAATATATGATACAGGCTATTCGTGAATCCGCATTCGACTATCTGCTGAAACCTTTTGAGGAACAGGAACTGAAAGATATACTTGCACGTTTTGTGGAACAGGCTGAGGCGGGACAAAAAGCGACATTGCCCATGGGAATGCCACTGCGTAGTGGACAGACGTTCATTGTATTTACCCCGACAAATGATATGCGTGCATTGCGTTCTGCTGAGGTTGGCTTTTTCCGGTACTGTTCCGATCGCAGGCAGTGGGAAGTGGTGCTTAATGGTCAGCCGCCATTGGCCTTGCGCCGTGGAATGACTGCCGAGCAGATAACCCAGTACTCGCCTTGTTTTGTCCAGATACATCAGTCTTATATTATTAATATTGATTATCTGATGATTATTAAGGACAGCAAATGTTTATTGTATCCTCCTTTTGATAAGATAACAGAACTTTTAGTTTCAAGAAAATATAAGAAAGAGTTACAAGACAGATATTGTTTGTAAATGAAATACACATTGGTTAGGGAGTCGGCACTTAGATAGTGTTGACAAAGGAAAGAGGGCGCTAAACGTAATATTCAGCGCCCTCTTTTACAATTTATTTATTAATCAAAAAGGATATTCCTAATTATCGATGTGAAATTATTTCATTTCGATACCCTTGTTCTGCAAAGTGACATTCAATACTCTTGCATATTCAGCATATTGTTTGTCAGTCAGTGCTTTTCTCATCAACTTCAAGTTTCCATAAACTGCATTGTGAAGTTTCTTTTTCTGATCCTTCTTGGCAGTTGTAGCACGTTCCATCTGTGTAGAGAAGTAATCGCAAATGTTTGCTACTTCTTCATGCTGGTCAGCGGATAAATTCAAATATTTACTCAACTTGGTTACGTTGATGTTACCATCCCATTTTGCAGTTGTAGGTTGATTTCCTGCTGCAAATGTCGTAGCAGTCAGGCAGACTGCTGCCATTAATGTTAATCCTAAACGTTTCATAATACCTACTTTTAATTTGTTATACCTAAAAACAATTCTAACTCTAAAAATCTAATACCTATTGAAAACAGCTCTAAGCGCTTAGCTTTTTCTTTTTACCTGTGCAAATATAGAAATATGTTTTATAACACAAAAATGAAAAAGAAAGAAAGTGCTGTTTTGATGACTATTTCTTGATGTAGATCAATTATATGATGTTATTTTGATTGTTTGAGGTCTTTTTTGTAATATGAATGTAATATGGTTATCGTACACGGTTGATCAGAATGATAGTGGATACTTTGCGTGGAATGTATAATGGGTTATCGGGCGGACATGAGTAAATTCAGCTCCTGGCTGATTTCTTCAACAATTTCCCGGGTAGCAAGTGACAGACATTCGGTCATATCATCCAGACAGCCTTGATTGGCGGCATAGGAATCTTCATAGTTCCGATCTCTGCGAGACTGCTTACGCTTGACATTGTAGGTTTTGTCTAACAAGCAATCGCCATGATGTGAAAAACGTATAGAAATGGAAAGTTGAGTTTGTGCCGGGCGGTAACGAGCACTTTGCAAGGTAATGTAACCACCTTCGAACCAAATAAATCCGCTTTCATTTAAAACAACGCCACCAGTTGTTTCATTCTGCCTGACTTTTACCTCCAGGCGGTAAACAGAGTCAGCGGGAACTTGATTGTCTTTGTTATCTATTAACTGGAAGCAGGTACTACTATTACATTCAGTTAATAATGCATCCGTGAGGAATTCACGATAAAGTTGGCTGAGAGAATGCTCACCCAGCCGTGTGCGGAAGCGATCCTGTTGCCTATTAAAGATAATCAGTGGAATGAAGAAACCACCTTTCCGCTTGATAGTGCTGTAATAATCAGTGTTGGAGTAATCTATAAAATCCAGATAGATGCTGTCTTTGACTTTGCCGGTATATTCTTGCGAAATAAGCTCATAGAAAAGATTGCTACGTATGCCATTCAATTCTTTCTGCATGCTGCGCGAACTTCGGCAGGAACAGAAAGACACGGCTATTAACAAGAGAAGAATATAATGCTTCATGGTATAATCTTATTGAGTATATGGTGGTAAGTTTTCATTGTCAATAATCTCATCGGGCAGTTGCATTGTCATTCTTGTTTCCGAACTGATTCCTACAAATCCGAGCCCGCCTTTTACATTACTTGGTATCATGACCGGTTCCATAAGTGCTTCTTCATAATTACCCGATTCCAGAGTGTTTAGGGCTTTTAAGTAGCGGAATTCAGCTTCACTGATGCTGAGCAGACGGACAGTGATACTTTTGGAACGGCGAGTGACGTTATAAAGCCATAAATTGTAATTATGATAAAGTTGAGTATAAACCTTCAAAGTACAGGTAGCATCAGAAAAGCGGTCATCGGTGAAGACATTATATTTATTTTCAATGTAACTACCGAAAAAATCATCTTCATCATCTTCACTACTGCTGGGATTTCCATCTGTCAGTATCACATCTTCTCGATTGATGATACTTGTTTCTCTGGCATAGAGGACGGTATCTATGCGGCTGTCGTATTGTCCGTGAACGGCAATGTCATTCCAAATGTCCAAGCGGTAGTAATTTTTCTCATTAGGGCGGTCTTGCAGGGTAATCTTAAACTGGCGATGAGGTTCCCATCCACTGTACACTCTGATGGGGATGAGACATGTATCTATTTGGATGGAGCTTACCGGATGAGGAACGCTAACTTCGGCTGTTGTATGATATTTGCCATTTTCAGCTATGGCTTCCAGGCAGATTTGCTCACCGGCTTTCAAAGGGGTAGTGATGCGGAATTTTTTGCGTTTTGCTATTTCCGGGAGATTATTGAGAGGTGCATTGGGATCATAGACCATATCCAGACTGCCAATAGGTTTGAGTGGGGGAAGTTCTTCCGCCTTTTCGACAAGCTTCCCGTTGACATATAGGTTTACAGTAGCTTCTTCTACGTGTGAGAGGCCGTGTGTGCCACTTAGGTTGAGATATACGTAGTTTTCCGCTTCTCCAGCATCAAGGAGGGCGTTCATAATGAGTTGTGGCTCACTGTGAGCCGGGGTATAGGGGATTTCATTCTCGCAGGAGGTGGAGAAAAGGATGATACCTATATATATGATAAGGTGTAAAGAGCAAATTCTTGTTTTCATTTTTTTGTTTCCGATTCTATGGTTATTTGTTGTCATATCTTAGAACTTGTATGTATAGGTGACAGACGGAATGATCGGTAGTAAAGTTATTTTCTTTATGAATAGCTTTGATGTATTATAACCACCTGTGTATTTACCGTGTTCATCTTTATAGGCGAGGTAATCATAATCGCGCCGTTTGCCATAAACGAGTGTTGGGTTCATTGAATTATAAGCATTGTAGAGGCTGATATTCCAGGTTCGCACGCCATGCTTGGTTTTCTTGTTAAAGTTCACCCCAATGTTCAATCTATGGCTGGCAGGTAGGCGGTAGTTATTACGTTTGGAGATGTAGTCAGTTTGCTCTATGCTGCCATCAGGTTTGAGAATGACCGTTTGCTGTTCCGGTAAGGTAACTGTTCCGCCACTATTGTATATCCAGGAAGCTCCAATGTCAATGCGTTCACTGAATTTATGGTTTAGGCAGAGGCTAATACTGTGCCGGCGGTCGTATTTATAGGGAAAACGCTCACCGTCGTTGATACTGCCGTCTTTGAATTGGCGATCTGCTTTAGCCAGAGTATATGCCAACCAACCGGTGGTTTTGCCTATGGTCTTTTGCGCCATGAACTCTATGCCCATTGAACGTCCTTTACCCATTTCCACTTTCTCTTCCCAATTGGTTGAACTCCCAAAGAAAGAAACCCCGTTCTGGTATTCCAGTACGTTTCGCATCTGTTTGTAATATCCTTCAATGGAGAACTCCCAACCCCGGATTCCGGTATAATATCCGCCTAAAGAGTATTGGTTAGCACGCATAGGACGTATGTTTTTGGTAATAGGTACCCATAAGTCTGTGGGCATGGCGAGTGGAGTGGAGGAGAGTTGGTGTACATATTGAGCCATCTGAGAGAAAGATGCCTTTACTGAGAAATCATGATCGAAGCGATAATGAACGGAAAGTCGCGGTTGTATAGAGAAATAATTCTTCCCCTGTGTATTGAACAGAGAAATGTGTACTCCTGCATTCAAGCTGGTGCGGCTACCTATATCAAAATTATCTTCTGCATAAACGGAAGCCTCATGTCCATGCAGGTAACTGTTCGAAATACTATTATACAGGGTATCTTGTTCAGTTACACCATTCTCCTCTTCTTTCATTTTCGAAGTATTGGTTTCCGGACGGAAGGTATGGTATAGGTATTCTACACCAAACTTAATGTGGTGTGAAGGAATAGGTGTATAGTCGAAGTCAGTCCGGAAACTCCAGTCACGGATTCCCGAACGATACTCAGAATCGTATTGATAGAAGTAGGACTGTGATGAAGAGTAGATATTTTCTTCTTTTGCTCTGCCTTTTAAGATCATGCGATAACTGTTGAAAGCTACGGTTGTATTGCTAAACAGTTTGTTGGTAAATACGTAATTCCAGCGTCCAGCAACGATTGTATTTCCCCAGTTCAGCCCATTTTTGCTTTCATAACAATCGCTGGTACCGTAACTCTCTTTGAAGTTATAGTGATAGTGATCCTTCCCATGATAAAAACTCAGGAAAAGCCGGCTACGATCATTAAACTTATGGTTTACTTTGGCATTGAGGTCATAGAAGTAATAATTGAACTCATCACCGTCACTACTGAAAGCTTTTCCCATAAAAGCAGTGTGTGTAGTACGTCCGCTAAGCGAAAAAGAAGTGCGATCTTTGATAATAGGTCCTTCCAGATGTATTTTATCAGTGAGTGTACCTATGCTCAGTGCACCATGATAACGTTTCATATCCCCGTCGTTGGTACGCACGTCTACAATAGACGAAAGACGTCCGCCGTAGCGTGCCGGAAAAGAACTCTTGAACAGTGTAACCTTTTTCACAGCTTCGGGTGTGAAGATAGAGAAGACACCTAATAGGTGATCAGCATTATATACCGGAATACCGTCCAGCAATATCAGGTTCTGATCCGGTCCTCCACCACGTACATATAAACCGGAGAAGCCTTCGGTTCCTGCCTGTACGCCTGGCATTAGCTGGATGGTTTTCAATATATCAGCCTCCCCCAGTACAGCGGGTGTATGTTGTATTTGTGCCATGGGAATCTCATGTGCACCCATGGCGGTGGCTTGGATGCCGGCTTCCTTTTTATCCGAAAGTATGATCACTTCCGCCAGTTCGTTATTAGTGTTCAGGCGAATATTGAGCACAGTGTCTTTGTTTAGCGGGAACGAACTGTGCCGTGTTTCGTACCCTAAATACGAAAAACTTAATTCAGCGTCCCCCTCCGGTAAGGTGAGGGTATAGAAACCGAAAGGATTGGTGGCAGTGCCCACACGCTGACGACTATCGAGAACATTGGCACCAATCAGCGTCTCGGAAGACGCTCCGTCCGTTACGTATCCGCTGATCGTGAACCGTCGGCTTACGGTTTTCTGCGGCATGGGCCGCTTATGTAATAAAATATGTTTTCCTGATATTTCGAAGCCTATAGGCTGCATTTCGAAAACCTTCCGCAGGATTTCATTGATAGTGAGATCGCGGACAGCCAATGTGATGCGGCTATTCAGGCATACTTCTTCTCCATAGATGAAGCTGTAACCGGTTTTTTGTTCCATTTGTTTCACAAACTCTTCCAGTGTGGCATTTTGTAGTTTAATACTAAAACGCGTTTGTGAAGGGTTGGCCTGTAAAATACAAGTGGCAAATACGAGCGTACTTTGTAGAGTACAGGTCGAGAGGAGAACCGCTCCCACCAGGAATAATTTCCTGATGGTGCGGGGTGAGCAGATAGAGGATTTCATTCTAGTTTAATTTTTGTGTGATCGTTATAATGTCATTCGTTTTTGTGTATCCAAACTTTTGGTTGCGACAAAGCAAAGAAAGGATTTCTTCCAATGTTTCACCATCGGAAAAAGTAGCCGTCATGTGGTAGTTCTGCAAATCAGCATCTTCTATACGAATGTCCGTATGAAATGCATTGGAAAGTTGCCGGACAATCTCCTGCAGAGGAATACTTTTAAAGAGCAGTGTTCCGTTTCTCCAGGCAATCTCTTCCGATGCATCCTTTTCGGTATGTAAAGTTAAGCTCTTTTTATCCTTATTGTAAATGGCACTTTCGTTAGGTGAGAGTACCAGGCGTTCTTCTTCTTTACCGATGAGGCTGACAGCAACAGAACCTTCCAGTAACGTTGTTTTAACTTGCGCATCTTCGGGATAGGCTTCGATATTGAAATGAGTACCCAAAACTTGTACTATAACCGCTTCGGCCTTCACCTTGAAAGGGTGTGCCGCATCCTTACTGACTTCGAAGTAAGCTTCACCCTGCAACTGTACTTTCCGGTCTTTTCCTCTGAACCGTTCGGGGTAAGTCAGAGTAGAGTAGCGGTTCAGTACTATTTCTGTTTGGTCGGGTAGCGTTATACTACGTGTTTCTGCCAGCGTGGATACGGTTTGCAATGGTACCGGGGCGAACATATAGTATGCCCACCATCCCAGTACGCAAAGCACGGCAACGGCGGCTGCATTCGCCATAGTGCGCAATGGAAGAATGCGGTGTTGCAGACGTGGTAACCGTTTTTCTAGAAGTATCCAACTGTTAGTTTTGGAAAATTTTCCTCTCGGCGAACGGGTGGAGGCTACGAGTTTATTGAGTATTTTTTCAAAATCTTGTTCCATGTTCTTCATCTTTCTTTTCTATAAAGACAGGTGAAATGAAAAAACTCCCTACGCTAAATCCTTTTTTTATTTGGGAAATTGCATCTTTTGCTGATTCATTCTCATTATTTATTATAGTGAAAGTCAGGTTAAGGTTATTTGGGTTGCAGGTAGACCGTGATTTGTGTTCTTTTCGCTTCCTTGTCCTGCGGGATACAGACGATACGAAACTCTGCCTTATTTTTTATTTTCTTCGGATAGATCTTCACACGCAGATTGGCAGATTTCTTTTTTGCAGGAATAATAACCTTTTTATCCTCGATGCTGAATACGACAGTTTGTCCTGGCATACTTACTCCGTTGATAAGGACTTCTCGGTCTTCTTTTTTCTTCTCTGCGGCGATAATTTTAATGTCGAACTCTTCAACATCTTTACTTTTGTCGAATGAATAATTCTTGGTAGTCTTGTTAAAGCCTACATACTCTTCGGGATAATTGGAATTGTTCTCACTGCATGCGGCAAGGATGAAGAGAATAGCTACGGTTCCCGCCATTTGTTTACAAAGTTGTTTCATACTGTTTTAATTTAGTCTAGTTTATAGTTCATAGTTAAAGACAGGGGCGGTGAAAGAACTCCCTATAGGAATAAAACTAAAATGTGTTAATGTGTGGAAGAGGGGGGAATATGTGATTATGGCTCTTGCCGGATAATACATGATCCAACAAGAGCCATACGATATAAAGGGGCTATACTTTAATTAGCTTGATTCTCAACAATATTTTGATTGCTGACAGTCTTTACATATTCTATCCGGATATTGCTCTGTTCATTCTCCTCTAACAGCATAGAACGAGGTTCCAGTACTGCAAGCTTTATTTCTGTCGCGTTGAAATTCCGTGTAAAGCGGATCATTCCTGCCTTCTGAGCTTGTGCTTCAATAGCATGCAGATAGAAATTCTCCAGACGTAATGAGTCATTTTCACCGGAGGCGGAAATGAATTCCCTTACATTGGTTGTTTTGACGTGAGATAAGTATATGTTACGGAAATGAGGGTAGCCTTTCTCCGGAGGATCTACCGGGGTGAGCATTGTTTGCCAATGTTCCGGTATTTCTTTGCCTTTATACTCTTCAGGCAGTGTGCTATAGCTGTATTTAGGATTCCAGTTAGGCTCGGTTCCAAGAACTCTGCGGTTATTTTCGGCTTCTACCCGGGTTACATAAATATTCTCGATGGTTCCGCCACGGGTTGTGGTGCTCTTTAGTTGCAATATAACCGAAGTCCCCATGGCTTTGAGGTCGTGAGCCAGTACATTGCGTATGCTGCCGGAAGTTTCGCTGCCGCATGTAATCAATCCTCCACCTTTGTGAGCGATACAATTGCGTATCACTACATTTTCTGTAGGGCGGTTCACGCGTAAACCGTCGGCATCTCTGCCTGCCTTCAGGCATATATTATCATCGTTACAGTCTATTTCACAGTTCTCTATCAAGATATTTGTGGATGAATCTATATCGATGCCATCCGTACTGGGACCACGTCCGCCAATATTGTTATTAATAATTAATCCGTCTACTGTACAGTGGTCAGAGTATAAAATCTGGCATCCCCAAAAACCGGTACGCATCAATGTGAAATTACTTAGAGTGACGTCCGAACTATTTTCAACAAGGATACCGCGGACGCGCTTACAGTCGTAATCCACGATCCAGCGTAAACCTTTGGCTTCGTATTCTTTTCGCATAGCCCAGTATTTATCCCAATATATCTTACCCCGGCAATCCAGAGTCCCTTCACCGCTGACAGATGCTTTCTCTTCGCCGATGATGTTGATTACTGCTGCGGGCCATACCATCTCAATACCTGCAATGCGCGAGCGGAATTCCGGATAACAATGAATATCAGAACAGGCTATCAGGGTCACGCCTTTGCTTATTTGCAGATTAACCCCGCTTTTAACAAAGAGTGCTCCTGTCAGATAATAACCCGGTTGCAGCGTAACGGTTCCTCCTCCGGAGAGTGCGCAACTGTCTATTGCTTTTTGAATGGCATCTGTACTAAGAACTGTACTATCGGCAACAGCACCGAAGGAGTTAGCGGATACCACTGTACTACTATCCGGTAATTGCCGGCTACCTACATTCTCTGTCCAAGAGAAGTCCGGTTGTTGAGGGATTTTTCCCCATTCAAAGTTATTAGTATCAAGTCGGGGGTGTACACACGAAAAAAGAAGTGCTCCTGACAAGAGCAGGGAAAAGGTATATCTTCTTTTCATATAATTAAAGTATTGATTATTAATTGTCATCCGATCTCTATGAATCCTACTGAAAAAATCACCGCTAAAGTAGGGCATTTACATCATTTGTTATATAGAGGTATGTACAGATGCATGTAATATTTGTTTTTGTGCGCTATTCATACCCTGTCCATACCTGAGTTGTATCCGAACAGTACTTGCTCCGTACATTCTCCACTCAGAGGTACCTCTACACGGAGAAAGTACGGTGTTGGTACGGAGCAAGTGCGTTTCAAGAAAGGCTGGGAGTACTGGAATCTGATGAAAAGCACGATTTTCTATGTTTTTGTCTGTTTTTACATTGCCTCTTTTCTTATATGGTGCTAAGTTTGCGATACATTTTAATATTATTGAAAAATAGAGGATATGAGACAGCTATTCGTGATTTTGCTTGCACTGGGTATTGGGATGCCGGTAAATGCCAAACTGATAACTTTCACAAAGAAGGGGGTAATTCATTACTGCATGAGTGGACAAGACACTCTTATTGTTCAGACTGCTTTAAAAAAACACTATACTTTGTCTATTGCTCCGTACAAAGGTGATAAGGCTTGTGCTATCAGTTATACATTCGATGACGGTTTGGCAGAACAATATTCATTGGTTGCTCCTCAGTTTGAGAAAAGGGGATTCCGGGGTACATTTGCTATTAATGGTTCTAAGATTAATAGCGATGGTGGACTAACTACGGATACCACGAGGATGAGCTGGGAGCAAGTGAAAGACTTATCGGACAGAGGACATGAGATATCGAATCATGGTTGGAAACATAAGAATTTTGCCCGATTTCCGTTAGAGGAAATCAGAGAGGATATTTATAAGAACGATAGTGCCATCTTTGCCAATACAGGAGTCATGCCCCGCACTTTTGTGTATCCTAATAACAATAAGAAAGAAGAGGCTAAGAAGATTGCTGTTCAGAACCGGGTAGGTACAAGAACCAAACAACGTTCTATCGGTAGTAAATCTACTCCTCAGAACCTGGAAGCTTGGGTAAATACTTTAATAGAAACTAATGATTGGGGGGTAGGGATGACGCATGGCCTGACCTATGGTTATGATGCTTTTCGTGATCCACAACGCTTCTGGGATCATTTGGATCAAGTAAAAGCGAAGGAGGATAAAATCTGGGTTGGGACATTTCGTGAAGTGGCAGCTTATGTTGAAGAAAAGGGAGCGACTCAGTTGGATATTGTATGTGAAAAAAATCATTTAAGAATAACTCCGGAATTGACTTTGGATAAGAAGTTATTTATAGAACCGTTGACGCTGGTTATTAAAGGAAAGCAGATAAAAAAGATTTCCGTCAGACAAGATGGGAAGAAACTGCCTGTGCTACTTCATACAGATAAAGCCGTTTTTGACTTTAATCCTTATGGAGGGGTGATAGAAGTAAATCTTAAATAAGTAAAACTATAAAAAAACATGTCTGTTATGATATGTAAGGATCGGCAAACATGAAACTTTATTAAAAATGAAAGTCTTATGAGAAAAGTGGTGATGTATTTTATTTTGTTGTTTATCCTTATTGCAAGTAGTTCTTGTGTGACAACTTCCAAACCGGTTCATGTAATTATTACAGCCGGCCAGTCGAACACTGACGGGCGAACTTCAAATAAGGACTTACCAGATTATATTAAAGCATTGGCAAAAGATACTGTAGAGTATTCCGAAGGGGCATATCCTTATTGCCGGATTGCACAGAATGATCCGGACGGAAAATTCATCCCTTTTTGGCCTCGGGCTGCGCGAAGTGAGCGAAATAACTTGTGGGCCTATGATGCTGTGACCTATTATTGGCTGGAACAGTTATTAAAAGATAAATTTTATGTGATCAAATGGGCAGTTGGTGGAACCTCTATTGCTCCTAATTATGATTCTGCAAAAGGAAGATATTGGTCGGCAGATCCTGAATGGCTATCTCAAACAGAATCGACATCTAAGGGAGGAAGATCACTTTTATTGTCATTCATTCAGGAAATAGATATTTGTATTGATCAAACTCTTTCGAAGTTGGAAGAAGGGTATCAAATTGATGCTTTTCTTTGGCATCAGGGGGAGAGTGATCAGCGTAAGGGAAAAGATTATTATGACAATCTGAAAGCTGTAGTCACTTATGTACGCACACATTTAAGTCAGAAAACAGGCAAGGATTATTCGAAGCTTCCCTTTATATTCGGCACAGTTGCCAGAAGTAATAAATCCTATAGCAGTGAGGTGGAAGCAGGTATGCGCCGCTTGGCAGAGGAAGATTCAAATGCTTATCTGATAGATATGTCTGATGCAGAGTTATTGAATGACCGACTTCATTTTAATAAGAAATCGGCAGAGCATTTGGGTCGGGAAATGTATAAGCGTTTGGCTGAAATAATGTTTTAAAGGAATTCCGGAAACGTATTGATAATATAAATTAGTGGGTATGAAATTGATTTTACGGACTTTATTGTGTATTCTCGGAGTGTTGCTTTCCAATATGATTGCACATGCGCAGTTGTCGACACCCCAAGTGCTTTCATCAAACATGGTCTTGCAGCAGGGACAGAAGATTCCTGTATGGGGAACGGCCGAACCTAATGAGTCTATTTTAATTTCTTTCGGTAAACAGCGGGTGAAAGTACGTGCAAATGCTTCAGGACGCTGGATGGCCGAGTTGAAGCCGATGGCTGCCAATAAAAATCCTCAGCAAATGTCGATAAAAGGGAAAAGAACAAGTATTGTTTATGATAATATTGTTGTAGGTGAAGTTTGGTTATGTTCCGGACAGTCGAATATGGTATATAAAATGAAACTACCGGGTAATTATACCCTTCCGGCAAAAGGAGAGAATCTGGCTGCTTTGGAGCTCCGGAAACCGGCTAATGAGATGATTCGTGTCTTTGTGGTCAGGCGCGACGATAAACCGGTATCGTGGAAGGTGGCAGACGGCGAAAGTCTTGCAGAAGTTTCAGCAGTTGGTTACTTTTTCGGAAAAGCCCTTCAAGAACAGCTTGATGTACCCGTAGGTATTATAACAGCTGCCGTAAATGGATCGCGCATAGAGACTTGGACATCGAAGGAAGCGTATGAACATTCTCCGGTTTTCGGTCCGCAACTTAAAGAAGGTGAAGGTAAAATGGATGGCATGATTCCGGGTGGCCGGTATGAGACAATGGTTCTTCCTTTGATTCCCTTTGCCATTAAAGGCTGTCTTTGGTATCAGGGAGAGAGTAATTGCATGATACGTGACAGGCAATATGCTGAAAAGTATCAGGTATTGGTAGATAGTTGGAGGGAGGCTTTTAATGTTCCGGGTGCACCGTTCTATTCTGTATTATTGGCTCCGCATCTCTATTCTAATAGGATGTCTAAGGATAGGCCACCGGTTACTGCTGAAGAGTTGCCGATATTCCATCAGCAGCAGATAAAGGCGAGGAGCATGATTCCGAATACTGATTTTGTTGTGGTATCGGATCTTGTAGATAAGCTGAGGGATATTCATCCTTCTTATAAATGGAAAGTGGGAGAGCGTCTGGCACGTGTAGCTTTAGCTAAAGATTATGGCTTGGCGGAAGTGGTTTGGTCGGGTCCTTGTGCCGATAAGGCGGAAGTTGTGGCTGATTCCATAGTCGTATCTTTCGGGCATGTTGCTGATGGGCTGAAAACAAACAATAAAGGCCGCTTGGATTGGTTTGAGATTGCAGGGAAGGATGGAGTGTTCCGCCCGGCGTTGGCAGATATAAGAGGACGGAATAAAGTAGTCGTTTATCATCCTGAGATCGTGCAACCGGTACAGGTGCGTTTCGGTTGGCATGAAACGGCAATGCCAAATCTTGTAAATTCGGAAGGTTTGCCTGCGATTCCTTTTTCAAGGGTTTCTTTGTCAGGAAGGTGAAAAAATACAAATGGTATAATGGGTGTTTTATTTTTCTAACTGGAAAGATATTTTTTCCCAATAGGAGAAAAATAGTTTAGTAATAGCTGATAACAGCGCAGCCCTTTATTTGTGTAATTTGCTTGTCAATACCCCTTTGTTCCCGGATGGTGTAGCCATCTGCGCAAAAGGATGTAGCCATCTGAGGTAAAGGGTGTACCTTGGAAAAGAATGGTTATTGTGCATAAGTTGATTTTTAATTATCGTTCTTCAGAAGGCCTGTTTTAAGGGTCCGTTTTTTCATGGAAAATCATGTAAAAGTATGGAGAATAGTGCCGGAAAGCGATGGGTAGGATACCTTTTTAACCGTGCGTTTGTTTTTACATGCTTTTGTACTATTTTACATTCAATCACATAATCTATGTGGTTACATTTGCAATCTGTTTCAAGTAACGTTTTTGATTTATCAAAATTAAATTGAGAATTAAAACTATAATGTTAACTAAAAAAAAAGAATGCATGAAAAACAGAAGAAAAAGCAATCTGTTTGGTTGCCTGCATGAGTTCAGGCAATTTTTCTTCATTACATTGCTATCAGTGCTTTCCGTGAATCTCTATGCGCAGCAGAGAGGTATTCAAGGTGTTGTGGTAGATGGTAATGGAGAAACTATCATTGGAGCTAATGTTTTGTCGGAAGACGGCAAGGCTGGAGTGATTACCGACCTGGATGGTAATTTCAAATTGGATGTCCCGGTGGGTACTAACATTAAGATTTCATACATTGGTTATAAGACCAAGGTATTGAAAGCGACTGCCGGGAATATGAGGATTGTTTTATTGGAAGATTCCGAAATGCTCGCCGAAGTGGAAGTGGTAGCCTATGGCGTGCAAAAGAAAGTGACGGTGACCGGTGCGCTTTCGAGTGTGAAAACGGATGATTTGGTTCGTACACCGGTGTCTTCCGTAAACAACGTGTTGGCAGGTCAGCTTTCCGGTGTGACTACCGTACAGTATTCGGGTGAGCCGGGTTCGGATGCTGCCAAGATTTTCGTACGTGGTCAGGGTACTTGGGCAGATTCTGAACCGTTGATTCAGGTGGATGGCGTGGAACGTTCCATGGCGGACATTGACCCCGAAGACATCGAAAGCATCACTGTGCTGAAAGATGCCTCGGCGACGGCCGTATTCGGTGTGCGCGGTGCCAACGGTGTAGTATTGATTACCACCAAGCGCGGTAAGGAAGGACAGGCCAAAATTGACATCAACACCTCTTTCTCTGCGTTGACTCCGACTAGTCTCTTAGAGCAGGCAAACAGTTATGAATACGGGACTTTCTTCAACCAGATGCAGCGGAATGACTTTGACTTCTCTAGCGGTGAGACGTTCACTCCGATGTTCTCGGATGGAGTGCTTGAGAAATTCCAGGACGGCAGCGACCCCATCCGCTTTCCGAGTATGCGTTGGGTCGATTACATCATGAAAGATGTTACCATGCAATCCAAGCATAATGTCAACATCAGCGGTGGTACCAAGACCATGCGCTACTTTGTTTCTGCCGGTCTCATGACACAAGGTGGTCTGTTTACCGAATTTGATGATTTTCATTATGACTACCGCTATCAGCGTTTCAACTATCGTGCTAACCTCGACTTGGATGTGAGCAAGACTACCACTTTGTCGTTCAACCTGGCCGGTTCGGTAGACAATGCACAGAAGCCCCGTACCAGTCAGGGCGCTTCCGGCATGATTATGAGTATGCTGCAGGCCACTCCTTTCAGCAGTCCGGGTATCGTTGACGGAAAGAATATCGCCACTACCACCGATTATAGCGATGGACTGACCTTGCCTTTTACAGGAGGCGGTGCCATGAATTATTACAGCAGTGGAGGTACCGGCGGTTATTACCATTACAATAACAACAAGTTGCAGTTAGATCTTGCATTGGATCAGAAGTTGGACTTCATCACCAAAGGCCTTGCATTTAAGCTCAAAGGTTCGTATAACAATATGTTCAACGTAACCAAAGGAGGTACTGTGGGACGTGCTTCATATTTTCCTGTTATTCAAGAGGATGGCAGTATTCTTTATCGTAAAGAAGGCGAAAATACTCCCGTCAGTTACAGTGAAGATACCGGAAAGGCGCGCGACTGGTATTTTGAGGCACAGTTGAACTACAATCGCACTTTCGGTGATCATTCCGTAGGCGCATTGGTGCTCTATAACCAGAGCAAGAATTACTATCCCGGCACTTATTCGGACATTCCGCGCGGATATGTAGGTTTGGTGGGCCGTGTCACTTACGACTACAAGAGCCGTTATATAACCGAATTCAACGTAGGTTACAATGGTTCCGAAAACTTCCACCCCGACCGCCGTTTCGGTGTGTTTCCGGCAGGCTCTATCGGTTGGGTGGTCAGCGAGGAAAGCTTTTTCAAGCCCTTGAAAAAAGCCATCCCTTTCTTGAAGCTCCGTGCCTCATGGGGTTTGGTAGGTAACGACAAAGTGGGTGGCTCGCGCTTCATGTATCTGGCCGATCCCTTTCTGTATAGTGATAAGATGGGTACCCGTGGCGGTTATGCCTACAACTTCGGTGTAGAAAACTCAGTGCTGCTCCCGGCTTATTATGAGGATGTGAACAACAAGAACAACCCAGAGGTGACTTGGGAAAAGGCGTTCAAACAAAACTACGGTATCGATGTCAACTTATGGAACGACCGTCTGCGTGCTACTTTCGACTACTATAAGGAACACCGTACGGACATCCTGCTGAAAGACTACACTGCACCCGCCATCGTAGGCTTCCAGCCGCCTTACGCCAATCTGGGTGTGGTAGACAGCTGGGGATGGGAAGTTTCCTTGAACTGGAATCACAAGGTGAACGATAACTTCCGCTATTGGGCTACGCTGAACCTCTCTCACAACCAGAATGAGATTATCGAGAAAAAGGAATCTCCCTATACCAATGCTTACCAGTATGAGAAGGGACACCGGATCGGCGCGCGCTATATGTACAAATTCTTCCGTTTCTATGACGAAGACACGCCCCGTTTGTACGAAGAAAAATTCGGCCAGCCTTTCCCGAAACAGCTCGTTGACTTGAAAGACGGTGATGCCGTGTTTGTGGACTTGGACGGTAACGGCATGATCAATGAAGACGATAAGACCCGTGAGTTGGGCTATACCGACGACCCGCAATACATTGCCGGTCTGAATGCCGGTTTTGCATGGAAAGATTTCGAATTCAACATGCAGTGGACGGGTTCTTGGGACGTATCGCGTGTCATCAGCGACGTGTTCCGCTATCCGTTCCTGGACCGTACGACGAAAGACCGCGGCGGCTTGCTGAAATATCATGTTGAGAATACATGGAATCCCGACAGACCGGGGCAGGATTATGAATATCCGCGCGCCACTTGGTCCAACGGAGCTAACAACAACTATCAGGATTGCGCTCTTTATGAAAAAGATGCGAAATATCTGCGTTTGAAGACGATTATGCTTGCTTATAACATGAAACTTCCTTTCTTCAAGAAGATTGGATTGGATCGTGCCCAAGTGGCATTGAGCGGTTACAATCTGCTGACCTTTACTCCTTTCATTTGGGGTGACCCCGAAACACGTGCCAGCGCTTCGCCCTCATACCCGCTTCAACGTACTTATACCATTAGTCTGAAACTTAATTTTTAAGCAAAAATGAAACTGAATATCAAATATATCATAGGTGTGGCAGCTGTGGCTACTCTCGGAATGGTTTCTTGTACGGATGAGATAAAGTTCGGAAACGCATTTCTGGAAAAGGCTCCGGGCGGCACGGTGACTGCCGATGAGGTGTTTTCCAATCCGGAATATACCCGTAACTTCTTGGCGAGTATTTACTCTACACAGTATTACAATCTGCCCACTAATTCCACGAACGCTGCTCCGCAGTGCCAGAACTATTGGAAAGGAATGCCCGATGCGTTGGGGGATGACTTCCATCTTTTCTTCAACAATACCACAGTGTTTTCCAAATACTATGCCGGTGCGCTGAGTTCGGCTATTGATGACAAAAAGAACGGCAATATTTATCCTTATACGAACGAATTTATCTGGGAGAATGTGCGTCACAGCTGGATGCTGATTGAACGCATTAATGAAGTGCCCGACATGAGCGATGCCGAGAAAGCCCGTATAGCAGACGAAGCACGATGCCTGCTGGCTTATACTTATTTTATCGCTTTCCGTTGGTATGGCGGTCTGCCTATTATCCGCCAGTCGTTTATCGGCTCCGAAAGCAGTTACGACCTGCCCCGGCGCAGTGTGGAATCTACCGTGAACTTCATGCTGGAACTGCTGGATACAGCAATCGCCAACAAAGCATTGCCGTGGGCTTACACCGGTGCGGAAGCACAGTCGGAAACAGGCCACTGGACTTTGGCGGGTGCTATGGCGTTGAAGTGTAAGGTGCTGGCTTTCGCCGCGTCTCCTTTGTTCAATGATTTGCAACCTTATTATCAAGGCAAATATACGCTGGAAAATGAAGCTGATACCTGCGCTTGGTATGGTGGCAGCAAACCCGAACTGTGGACGAAACTGAAAGGCGCATGCGATGATTTCTTTACACAAATGAGAAGCCAGGGGCATTATCAGTTGATAAAACCGGCCGGAAATACGCAGGAGGATTACCGTTATGCCTACCGTAGCGGCTACATTCTGGAAAACAGTACTGAAATTCTGCATAGTGTCCGCCGTAGTAAAAATGCCAGTGGTAATGATTATGGCTGGTTCAATTTGGGATTTGGCTCTGCGGTAGATGGTAGCAAAACCAATGGTCGCTACGCCTATTGTCCTACGCAAGAATACGTCGAGATGTTCCCTTGGGCAGACGGTACTCCGTTCGATTGGGAAAAAGCGGAGAAAGAAGGCCGATTGGACAATATGTTCATTCAAGGCGATACCGTGAAAGGCAAACAACAGTTGCAGAATATCCGCTATACCCGCGACCCTCGTCTGTATGAAACCGCAGTGGTAAACGGTGCACGCCAAGCCGTGAACTGGGGTGACGGACGTGCCAGCGGTAATAACTGGGAAACTTGGGTAGGTGGTACTAATGCCAAACAAGATCCGAAAACCAATTCAGGGGTATATGCCACCGGTTACCGTATGCTGAAATATCTGGTAGGTAGTGTCATGAACAGGAAGTTCCCGCAGTGGAATGCCATCATGTTGAGCGACATCTACTTGACATACGCGGAGGCCATCGTGCAGACCAGAGGTAGTTTCACGGAAGCCATCGATTACGTGGATGCCGTACGTGCTCGCGTGGGTCTGAAAGGACTGGTGGAATGCAATCCCGATAAGGACCTGACATCTAACAAAGAAAATCTGCTGGCGGAAATCATGCGTGAACGTGCTTGCGAATTGGCTTTCCAAAACGAACGCTACTTCGACTTGATCCGTTATAAGCGTGCCGACTTGTTGGAACGTCCGCTTCACGGCTTGCGTATTTATCGTTTGGTGAAGAATGGTAATGATTGGGTACGTTCCGAAGAACAGTGGTACAATAAGTCTTTCAACAAAGGCTTGGAGGAAGACGATCCTAACTTCTACGAACCGTCACACTTCGACTTCGAACGCTTCCAAATCACTGACACCCGTATTTGGTGGAAAGATGGTTTTGATCCGAAGTGGTACTTACAACCGTTCCCTATTACGGAAGTGAACAAGAATTACGGTTTGGTACAGAATGCCGGATGGTAACCCCTTTAATAATGAACAATCAAAAGGTATAAAGTAAAATAATACGTTATGAATAAAAAATATATAATTGTGTTGTCGCTCTTTGCTGGTTTGTGCCTGCCGGCGACGGCACAGGAATCAAACGAAGAGCAGACCGACAAGTTTGTAGGCCAGACCATAGATGTAGGTGCCGAGCGATTGCTGACCCGTGAGGAGGCTACCGGTTCCGTGTCGGTCATTAGTTCCGAAACTACCGACCGTCGTAGTGCCAAGAATATCGGCAACTCCATTATTGGTCAGGGCAATGGCCTGATATCGTTGCAGAGCGGTGGTCGTTATGCAGATGTGAATCCTACTTTCTATATACGCGGGCTGCAAACATTGAACGGCAAGAACTCGCCGTTGGTCATGATCGACGGTATACAGCGAGACATTGTAAGCATCGCTCCCGAAGAAGTGGAAAGCGTCATCGTCCTGAAAGATGCGGCAGCAGTCGCCCTCTATGGATATAAGGGAATCAATGGAGCAATCAATATCGTGACTAAGCGCGGTAAGTACAACTCGCGCAGTGTCAAGGTGACATACGATCATTTGTTTACTTCGCTTGCCAACAAACCCAAATTCGTAGATGCCTATACGTATGGATTGGCCGTCAACGAAGCCCGTATCAACGATGGTCTGACAGGGCGTTACAGCAATCAAGAGCTCAATGCTTTGCGCGATGGAACCATGCCTTATCTCTATCCGAACGTGAACTGGGTGGATGAAACGTTCCGCGACAATGCGATGACCAATAAGTATAACATCGAATTCCGTGGTGGCGGCGAAAAATTCCGTTACTATACCATGCTGGATTTGATTTCCAACAAGGGATTTGTGAAAGAACCGGGTGCAAATGAAGGCTATTCTACACAAGACAAATACGTAAAAGGCAACTTACGCATGAACATGGACATCAACCTGACCAAGACAACCGATCTGCAGGTGAATTTGTTGGGTGTATTGCAGGAAACGTCAAGACCGGGTGCGCAGGCTGACCTTTGGGACCTGGTTTACACAGTGCCCTCTGCTGCATTCCCCATCAGGGATAAGAACGGTGTTTGGGGAGGTAGCGACACATGGGCAGGTACACAAAATCCTGTAGCACAGAGTGTCGGTGCCGCTTATTACAAAAATCATACCCGTTCGCTTTTTGCCGACATGAAGCTGACTCAGGACCTTTCCGGCCTGACAAAAGGATTGAATGCGTTCGTACGCATCAGTTATGACAATATAGCCAATATCTATGAAGACCATAGCAAAGAGTATGTCTATAGTGTCAATGCGCCTACATGGGCGGACGGTGCTTCCGAGCCTACTGTAAAGAGTGAAATTTATGGAAAGGATAGTGAAATGGGAACAGATGCGAAAACTAATGAATTTGACCGTCTACTCCATTTCGATGTGGGATTTAACTATCAGCGAACATTCGGCGACCACAGCATCTACAGCCAGTTGAAGTGGGATTACGAGAATAACGACCCGAATGGCGTCAATAACACGGTGAATCGTCAGAACATTACCTGGTGGTCGCACTATGGTTACATGAACCGTTATTTCGTTGATCTCGCTTTGGTAGAAAGTGGCAGCAGCCGTTTGGCTCCCGGTACCAAATGGGCTTTTTCGCCCACTTTGTCGGCTGCATGGGTCATCTCCAAGGAAAAGTTCATGGAAAATGTGAAATGGGTGAACTTCTTGAAATTGCGTGCATCGGCAGGTATCATCAATGTGGACAACTTACCGGGTGATGAAGTTTGGTCATACTATGCTCAGCAGTATAGCACTTCGGGAGGTACTTATCCTTTCGACAGCGGTTGGAACTCTAGTTTTGGACGTTCCTACCTCGCACGGGTGGCTACAACCAATCCGAGCCATGAAAAGGCCTATAAATACAATGTAGGTGTGGATGCGAAACTTTTCGGATGTTTGGATGTGACTCTTGACCTTTGGAAAGAACACCGTACAAACATTTGGGTGACTTCGGAAGGCAAGTACTCGGAAGTTTTCGGTATGGATCCTCCGTATGAAAATGCAGGTATCGTGGATAGTAAGGGTATAGAAGTTGGTCTTGATTATAGCAAAAAGCTCGGCCAAGTGGAATTTAATGTCGGCGGTAACTTCTCGTTGAACAAAAACGAAATCAAGGAAATGCTGGAAGAACCCCGTCAATATGCGAATCTTGTCCAGACAGGAAATCCTTACGGACAACTCTACGGATTGGAAGCTATCGGTTTCTTCAAGGATGAAGCAGACATCGCTGCAAGTCCCACACAGAATTTCTCTACGGTGAAGCCCGGTGATATAAAGTATCGCGACGTGAATGGCGACAACATCATCGATGCCAACGATAAAGTGGCTATCGGCTACAGCACCACTTGCCCGGAAATATACTACAGCCTGCATTTGGGTGCGGAGTGGAAAGGAATCGGATTCTATGCCATGTTCCAGGGGACAGGCAATTACAGTGCCGTTCTCGACACCAAGAGCATGTATTGGCCGTTGATAAACAACACTAATATCTCGCAATATGCTTACGACAATCGTTGGACACCGCAGAATCAGAATGCCAAGTTCCCGCGTCTGAGCAGCCAAAGCAATGCCAACAACTACCAGACATCGACTCTGTGGTTGGCCGACCGCTCATTTCTCAAGTTGCGCAATCTGGAAGTGTACTACAAGTTGCCCGCTTCTTGGCTGAAAAAGACGAAAATTGTAAACGCCGCTAAATTGTATGTACGTGGCATTGACCTCTTCTGTTTCGACCATATAGATGAGAACGACCCCGAAGCATATGGAATTAATCCTATGACGAAAAGCGTTGCGTTGGGTCTGAGTGTTACGTTTTAATTTTATGAACGAATTAATACATTAGAATTATGATCAATAAAATATGGAAATCTGTCTTTGTCGTGTGTGCAGCCGGATGCTTGGCTTCATGTTCTGATCAGATGAATTACAATGAGTACAACATCTTCGACAAGGACTATATAACACAGAACTTCGGTAATGTAGGTGGATTCATGACCGACATCTACAATACCGTGGACTATGACTTCGGTAACTACTCATCGGGCGCCATGCAGGCGTCTGCTACAGACGAAAGTGAGTACAGTCTTGGGGGCAATGGTATCGAGCACTTCTACAATGGAGCTTGGAGTCCTACCAATGCGAAAGCGTCAGTCTGGAGTAGCATGTATAAAGGCATCAGTACTTGCAACCACGTGATTTACGAATTGCAGGGCTTGTCATTCGATGAACTGAAGCTGAACAGCGACTATGCCGCCCAACTTCACCGTTATGAGAACTACAAGTATGAAAGCCGTTTTATGCGTGCTTACTTCTATTTCTGCTTGGTTCGCCAATATGGTGATGTGCCTTTGGTGACCAAACAAATCACGGCAGAAGAAGTCAATTCGTTAGAACGGACTTCGGCGGATGAAGTCTTTAAGTTTATCATAGATGAATGTGCGGAAATTCAATCATTGATTATCGAAGATTACAGTAATCTGGGAGAATTTTCCACAGGTACGGAAGAGACCGGTCGCGCGGACCGACTTGCCGTGCTCGCATTGAAAGCCCGTGCTGCCTTGTATTGGGCCAGCCCGCTGTTCAATCCAAGTGGTGACAAGGAACGCTATCATATGGCAGCTTTGTATGCTAAAGAGTTGCTCGATGCTGCTGATAAACGTGGCAAAGGCCTTACTGCTAACTATGCGGATTTGTGGGATGCCGGAAGTTTCAATACGCCCGGCATTATGAAGGAAATCCTCTACGGTCGCCGTTATTATAAAAGTTCATCCGGTGACAACTTAGTGGAAACCAACAATTACCCTGTGGGCATTGAGGGTGGTAAGGGGGGAAACTGTCCTACTCAGAATTTAGTCGATGCTTACGATATGCTCAATGGTAAATCGATCGGTGAAGACGGCTCGGGATATGATGAAAAAAATCCTTATCAGGATCGCGATCCGCGTCTGGCAGCTACGGTAGCTGTAAACGGTGATCAATGGCCTACTTATTCCGGTGCCGCTAAGATTGAAACATTCCAGGGAGGCATCAATGGTGAGCCTTTGACTGGCGCTACACCGACAGGATATTACCTCAAAAAACTTTGTAACGGTGCCATCTCATTGGCCAGCAACAGCAAGTTTAAGGAGTCTCGCCATACTTGGCTGACTTTCCGTCTGGGCGAAGTTTATTTGAATTATGCAGAAGCTGTATTCAAGTATCTGGGTGGCGCAGATATTACCAGCATGGAATTCCCGATGTCGGCCCGTGCTGCTGCCAGCAAGACACGCCAACGTGCCGGTATGCCGGACTTTGAACAAGGAATGGATGCCAATACATTCTGGACTAAGTTGTGTAACGAACGCTTTGTTGAACTGGCTTTCGAAGGCCATCGTTTCTGGGATGTTCGTCGTTGGAAAGAGGCTGACAAATATTTCAAGAATATTGTTGAAATGAAGCTGGTTAAGGAAGCCGATGGAAACATTACTTACATGCGCAAGAATGTATCACGCCAATGGGATGACAAGATGTATTTGTTTCCGATTCCTCAGTCAGAAAGATCGAAAAATCCAAATTTGACACAGAATCCGGGTTGGGAATAAAAGATATATTTTAAACAAAAGTTATGTAAGGTAGAGATTGAATTCAATCAAGAAAGAAGAGCGACTGTGAAGCCGCTCTCTTTTCGTATAAATAATAATATACTAATTATGAGAAAAATACTATTAATTATGCTGTCGCTTCTATCCGTTCTTCAGATGGGAGCGCAGAAGACAATTGATTTATCCGGAGACTGGAATTTTGAAATAGACAGGCAGGATATAGGAGAGAAAGAAAAGTGGTTTAATCAAGCACTAAAAGATGTGATTGAGTTACCCGGTTCAATGCCCGAAAGATTAAAGGGAGATGATGTAACGATTCGTACTCAGTGGACTGGGAGTCTTTATGATAGTTCTTATTACTACAATCCGTATATGGAGAAGTATCGCAGAGAAGGAAATGTGAAGCTACCCTTCTTCTTAACTCCTGATAAACATTATGTAGGAGTAGCGTGGTACCAAAAAGAAATTAATCTTCCTAAAGATTGGAAGAAAGACCGTATTGTGCTGTTTCTGGAACGTCCGCATATTGAGTCTACTGTTTGGGTGAATGGTCATAAAGTAGGAATGCAGAATAGTTTATGTGTGGCGCATGTATATGATGTTACACAGTTTATGAGCCCTGGTAAATGCAAGATAGCTATTCGGATAGATAATCGTATCAAAGATATAAATGTAGGACCAGATTCACACAGTATCACCGATCAAACGCAGGGAAACTGGAATGGAATAGTAGGACGTATCTGTTTGCAGACTACTCCAAAGGTTTATTTAGAAGATATTCAGGTATATCCGGAACCGGAGCAAAAGGTGGCAAGAGTGAAACTTCTGATAAAATCCTCGGATAAAAATACTGCAATTGCTCAGGTGAAGCTGTCAGCCAGGAGCTTTAATACGGAACGGCGTCATGTACTTCCGACTGTTACCCACGATGTAAAAGTGATGAATGGCATCGCGGAGCAAGAGATTGTTTTATCTATGGGAGATGATATGTTGCTTTGGGATGAATTTAATCCGGCATTGTATAAACTGACGGCTGAAATCAGTACCGACAAAGGGAAAGAGAAAGAAGTAAAAGAGATTCAGTTTGGTATGCGTCGCTTCGAAATTAAAGGTAAATGGTTCTATGTAAACGGTCGTAAGACTATGTTACGCGGAACAGTGGAAAACTGCGATTTCCCTTTAACTGGTTATGCACCTATGGATGTGGAAAGTTGGGAAAGGGTTTTTCGCATTTGTCGTAGTTATGGACTGAATCATATGCGGTTTCATTCTTTCTGTCCTCCTGAAGCAGCTTTCATAGCTGCCGACCTTGTGGGATTCTATTTGCAGCCTGAAGGTCCGAGTTGGCCTAATCATGGTCCGAAACTGGGATTAGGTCAACCAATCGATAAATATTTAATGGATGAAACCATAGCACTGACCAAAGCTTATGGTAATTATGCTTCTTATTGTATGTTGGCATGTGGAAATGAGCCGAGCGGACGTTGGGTGGACTGGGTTACCAAATTCGTGGATTATTGGGAGAATACAGATCCGCGTAGAGTATATACAGGAGCATCAGTTGGTGGCGGATGGCAATGGCAACCCCGTAATCAATATCATGTGAAGGCTGGTGCTCGTGGACTTACCTGGAGGCAGAAGCGTCCGCAAACTAACGATGACTATCACATGCAGAGCCGCATTGATACAGTGAGTCAGCCGTATGTATCACATGAGACAGGGCAGTGGTGTGTATTCCCTAACTTTAACGAGATACGGAAATATACCGGAGTGAACAAAGCCAGGAATTTTGAAATATTCCGTGATATTCTGAACGATAACCAGATGGGAGAACAAGCGCATTGTTTTATGATGGCATCGGGTAAATTGCAAGCGTTATGTTATAAGTATGAGATAGAAAAGACACTGCGTACTCCTGACTATGCAGGATTCCAACTATTGGCTTTGAATGATTATTCAGGACAGGGGACGGCACTTGTAGGAGTACTTGATGTTTTCTTTGAAGAGAAAGGATATATTAATGCACAAGAATGGAGGCGGTTCTGCTCACCCACTGTACCATTGATGCGTACGGACAAGTTTGTATATACGAATGATGAGGCATTCGTTGCTGATATTGAAATTGCTCATTTCGGTGAGAAAGCTTTAAAACATGCTCCAGTGACGTATACCATAAAGGATGTGTACGGTAAAGTTTATACTCGCAATACGTTAGGGAATAAGGACATTCCTATCGGTAATCTTCATGCTTTGGGGCATATCGAATTTCCTCTTGGGGAGATAAAGAAACCGACGGAATTAAATCTGGAAGTTCGTATTGAGGGTACTGAAGCTGTAAATGATTGGAATTTCTGGGTATATCCCAAAGAGGTGGAACTGGTACAGAAAGATGTTTATACTACGGATACGTTAGATACTGAGGCTTTAGATATCTTGCAAAATGGAGGAAAAGTCTTAATACTTGCTGCCGGTAAAGTCAGTTATGGGAAAGAGGTGTCTCAGATGTTCACACCTGTTTTTTGGAATACATCTTGGTTTAAAATGCGTCCTCCGCATACTACAGGCATTCTGGTAAATCCCAAGCACCCTTTGTTCCGTGAGTTTCCAACGGAATATCATAGTAATTTGCAGTGGTGGGAACTTTTGAATCGTGCCCAAGTGATGCAGTTCACTGACTTTCCTGCCGATTTTCAACCTACAATCCAGAGCATAGACACTTGGTTTCTGAGCCGGAAGATTGGTATGTTGTTTGAAGCTAAAGTGCTCAATGGTAAATTGATAATGTCTACCATGGACCTTACTACAAATACTGACGAACGTATTGTTGCCAGACAGATGCATAAAGCGATTCTGGATTATATGAATTCTGATCATTTCCGTCCGATGTATACAATAGAGCCGGAACGGATCAATGATTTATTTAAAAAAGTGGCAGGTGATGTGAAATCATATACAAAAGGATCTCCGGATGAATTGAAGCCGAAAATAAACTGATGAAAATGGTTTTCATCCATATTCCCTACATCCTACACTCGCTATCGTTCTCTTTTGATTATCAGATATATAGCCGGTGTAGGCAGTGGTGTAGGACGGTGTAGGAAACTTTTATCCTACACCGTAAAACAGATGAAGAAGAATGTTTTTTAGCCTGAATTATTCATTTCAGGAGTTAAAAAGGGCATCACTTCATTGGGAGTTGAGGAGTCGCCCCTCATACTCTCATTGTATAAAGAGCTGAATGACAGATGTAAAACCTGATATGCTCTTATCTTTTTCCCCTAAAGCTTTAAGGTTAATGCCGTTATGCCGGAAGCAAAACCTCGTTTTCCGGTTGGGGGCCGTCCGTTCCGCAGTTGCGGGCTGCAGAGCCCCCAACCGGAAAATGTGTAGCCCGCAATTGCGGGGCGAAGTTTTGCTATGGGCAAAAGAACAAAAATAATAAAGCAAGGCCAAGTTTTCATACGGCTTTCCTCCCATCCTTCTTATTGTTCCTAAGTGTTCTATTACAGGATCTATATGGCTGACGTGTCAGATCTACAGATCCCGCAACCGGATATATGTAATATTGTAATTTATTCCTATTCTTCCCGGGGGGTACCTCCCTTTTGATATACAGAAGGTGATATGCCAAACTGGCCTTTAAAGCATTTACTAAAATAGAACGGATCGTTTATGCCGACTTTGTAAGCCACTTCTGCTACCGTAAGGTGCTCTTCCGATAACAATAATTCCGCTGCTTTTTTCATACGCATGATACGTAAATATTCGTTGGGTGAGTATCCGGTTATACCTCGTATCTTTTTATAGAATACCGTACGTCCCAGTTTCATAAGTTGGGCAAACTCTTCTACTGAGAAATCAGAACGCGAAATGTTGGCTTTTAATATGATGTCCAGACGGTCGGTAAATTCTTTATCACGATCGGTGGAATACATGGCTGCATGTATAATACCCGGTTCGTTGGAGAACTTCTCGCGGAGTTTTTCCCGTTGTTCTATAAGGCGGAATGCCCGTGCCAGCAGGAATTTAATGCTGAATGGTTTGGATATATAAGCATCTGCACCGGATTCAATTCCTTCCAATTGTTTTTCCGGAGAACTGAGTGCAGTTAATAAAATGATAGGAATATGACTGGTTGCAAAGTCTGATTTCAATCTTTTAGTAACTTCAAACCCACTCATTCCAGGCATCAGAACATCACAAATGATTAAGTCGGCATCATAAGTACGGGCTTTTTCAAAGCCGGATGTTCCATCTACTGCCACCTCTACTTCAAAGTAAGTGCCAATTTCTTCTTTCAACAGTTCACGAATGTCATTATCATCTTCAATAATCAGCACCTTTCGTTTATTCAGAGGAATTGCTGGTTGAGGAGATTCTAAAGTGGCTGGAGCACGTTCACTCAAAGCGGGTGTTTGTTCATTTATTTCTTTTAATAACACATTGCTGGGAATAAGGAAATCTTTCTCTGTATAAACTGTCTTGTCGGTAGGAAGACAAACTGTGAAAATAGAGCCTCCCCCTTCATTATCATTATATTCGATGGTGCCTTTATGCACTTGTACCAATTCATGCGTAAGATGTAATCCAACTCCGATGCTATCACCTGAGAAACTGCTTTGCATAAAGCGTTTGAATAGCTCATGTTGTTTTTCTTTAGGAATGCCTACTCCTGTATCAGAGACTTGAATGTGTATAGTTTTCTTTGCCTCATCTACCTGTATAGAAAAAATGATGGTACCATTGGCAGGGGTGTATTTGAAAGCATTCGATAATAAATTGTAAGTCACTTTATCCAGGTTTCCTTTATCGATGAACATCTTATAAGATGGCAGGGATGACTTGAAAAGGAATTTCATATTTTTCTGTTCTGCTACATCACCGAAACTGAGGAATATCTCATAAAGGAAGCCGATAACATCTGTTTCTTCCAGTGACAATGCTAACTTATTATTCTGCATTTTTCGGAATTCCAGTAACTGGTTGATAAGTCTCAGCATACGCTGGGTGTTTTTATTCATTATATGCAATGGAGAGGTCAGCTCATTCGGAATATTGCTAATGCGCTGTATCTTCTCCAATGCGCCTTGAATCAATGTGAGAGGAGTACGGAATTCGTGGGAAATATTAGTGAAGAATACTAATTTGTATTCTGTCAATTGCTCCTCTACATGGATGCGGTTGCGTAATTGATTGAAATTGCTGGCAATGCGATAGGCAAAAAACAAGACTACTATGATTAGAATGACATATCCTAACATGGCCCAGCTACTTTTCCAGAATGGAGGGACAATAACTATCTTTAAAATAGTTTCGTCGTTATTCCAGATACCGGCTCCATTGCAAGATTTCACATGGAGAGTATAAGTGCCGGGATTGAGATATTTGAAAGCCGCAGAACTTGATGAAGAAGGGTCACTCCATCCTTTATCGTAGTTCTCTAACCAATATCGATATTTAGTCTGTCCATTGTCCGAATAATCGAAAGTGGAGAAGTCTAGAATAAAGGAGTTTTGAAAATATTTTAAAGTGATTTTATCGGAATACGCCAAAGATTGTTCTGCCAAGGGAGAATCTTTCATTTCGGGATTCATTTGGATTCCATTGATTTTTAAATTGGTAAAGACAATGGGGGAGAAAGCTTCATTTCCCAGCATCTTCTTCGGGTCGATAACTGTTAAGCCATAATTTGTTCCGAAAAGAAGTTTCCCATCTGCTCCTTTACATGAACAATTATCCGTATAAACATTTCCCAGTGTATAGGAGGAGAAGAAGTAATTCTCAAACGAATGGTTTTCGGGAGTGAATTTGGAAATACCATATTCTGTTGCTATCCATAGTTTTCCCTGGTTGTCTTCTTCGATAGACATTACCACATTATTTACCAGCCCTTCCGGTATTCCGTAGTGTTCATATTCCAGAGAGTTATAGTTATCTGTAGGAGTACATTGATTGATTCCAGCCCCGGAAGTTCCTACCCACATCCTTCCTTTACTATCACGGAACAGACATCTGATTTCATTAGAACAGAATTTACCATTTACGTTATTGAATAAATGATAATTGTCACTATTGGCAATCAGTGAGTCTGGATGGAAAATGCAAAATCCTTCGCTGGTACCCATCCATATCATACCGTTTTCATCTTCTAACAGGTCTCTTACCATTTTTAATCCATACTTTTGCTGGAAAAAATGGCGGAATTTATACTTGCCATCGGCTGTCGGTTCGGCCAGATCCAAGCCTCCTCCAAATGTACCTATCCACATACGGTCCTTTTTATCACGATAAATAGAGAAAATATGATCGTTTGCTAATGATGATGGATCGGAAGGAATATTTTTATACCATGTATCTCCTATTTTTAATCCTTCTCCTCGGGTTCCCATCCAAAGTTTTCCACGATCATCCTCAGTAATAAAATAAACATTGGAATGGAGGTACTGATTATTATATTGAGGTTTTAAATGAATATCATAATTATATAATCCTCCTCTTCGAGTTCCTATCCATATATTTCCATCGTCCGTCCGACTCAACATTCGAATGGTATTCGAACGGTCGAAGAGATCCGGAGACTCCGGATAGATGCGGGTTATCCCTTCATTGGATATTGTGATGCGTGATAATCCGGAATGTTCGGAACTTACCCAAATAGCTCCCGCCTTGTCCTCCATAATGGCCAATAGGAAGTCCGAACCGATGGGAGAATCTTTTGTATTAGAAACGAAGTGTTCTAATTTATCTTCAGATGGCTTGTAGGCGAATAAACCATTGCCGTAAGTTGAAATCCAAATTATTCCTCGGGAGTCATGTACTATATGATAACGTTCATTATCAATATAGCTTAATTTATCTTTGGGTATTAGTTGTAGTTCTTTTGTTTCTCCTGTTTCTGAAAGAATATAGTAGATTTTCCCTGTATGATTGAATACCCAATAGTTATCACGGTTATCACTGAGTACAATACCTTCTTTGATGTTCAGTTTGGGATCAGTTGTCACCTTATGAGAGTTGAAATCATAATTGTATGTACCCGTGGAAGTGAAAATAATCCATTGATTTTTAAATGCAAATTTACAGTTGGAACGTATTTTTCCGGCAGGAAGTTCTGCCGATTTGGATAGTTTTCCAGAGGTGGTATTATACCAATATATATAGCCGTCATCCGTCAGGAAGAACATATCCCGTTCGTGTGTAATGGCAGCTATAAAATTGTTCTTCCTGTCTATTATATTAAAATCTCCTTTAGAAATGAATGCAAGCCCACGCATCGTACCAATCCATATACGACCGGCTTCATCTTCTTTTATAAATTGAACTCTATTATCCGGCAGATTTCCACGTTCGGTTTTAAATTCTACGGAAGTCATGGTCCGGTCACTTTTAGTTTTAATGTGTCGTGCACCATTTGCTTTGTGGTATAGCCATATGTCTCCGTTAGAGGCAAATAATGAATATGCATAATTTTGCTCATATTCTCCGCTTCCGGTGAAATCCACAAAACGGCTTTTTTGTAAGTCATAACAGCTATATAATTCAGGTCCTGTACCTATCCAAAGGAAGCCGTTCTGATCCTCTATTACTTTGTTGATTCGGTTGTCTATCAACGAAATACGTCCGTTGGTGTTAATTTCCGGTTGGAAGTTAAGAAAAGAATTACCATCGTAGCGACTAAGCCCGTTCAAGGTACCTAACCATAGGAATCCTTTACTGTCTTGGTATATATTACGAATGGAATTACTGGGAAGTCCATCGGTGGTTCTCATTTGTTTGGCCCGAAGTTCAATTTCACCATAGGCGTTGGGATTAAGAGTAACCAGGGATATGAGGGCTAATAAAATTATGTGTTTCATATAGATTCCAAGATTATTAATAAATGGCAAACAAAAGTAATTAGAATATTAGAATAAAAAAATGAATTGATTTATATGAATTCACTTTTATTGGGTAGCAAAAGTAGCCAACAAGAAATAAAGTACCATGAATAATCGTACATATACCTGTAAAATCTGTCATTTATAGCTGTAGAATAGCATACAGAAGGGGATATCCTGTATAATGAACTATTTCAATAACATCTCTTTTAGCCTGCTCGTTGCCTTCTGCAATTGCGCGTCCACCGTTTTTGTACTGATATCGAGCTTTTCTGCTACCTGTGCGTATGTCTGTTTTTCTTCGCGAATCAGGATAAAAACTTCCCGGCAACGCTCCGGTAATCGGTCGAGGGCTTTTACGTAACGGGCAAACAGTTCTTCGCTGATAAGAGTATCTTCGGGAGATACATCCTGGTCTGCTGGTTCTTGTAAAACTTCAGCTGATAGGGTAGGACGGCGTTCCTCTTTTTCTATATAATTGAGAGAAGCATTTTTCACGAGTATGAAACAGTAATCTTCGATATTAGTTACATCTAATAGCTGTTTACGATGTTCCCAAAGTTTCATGAAAACATCGAGTACGATCTCTTGTGACCATTCTTCGTGATGGGTATAGTAGTAAGCAATGCGGAACAGGCGGTCGTACGTCATATCATAGAATTCTCGGAAAGCAGACTGGGAGTCCTGCTCGCTCATTTTCCGTAGATGTCTTCTGACTTCCTGTTCTGTCATATTGTCTTTCTAAAATATGTAGTTAATCTATCTTCAAGAGGTCACTCATGATACCGTCTGAGACGAAAATGCCCTCCCTGGTTAGCTTTAACCGATCGTTATGCAACTCTAGTTTCCCATTTTCCAGATAAGGTCTGGCTTGCTCCGAACAATATTTCCAGAGCCGGTCGCCGAACTTGCTTTTCAGTTCTTCAGTAGATATTCCCCACATTGTGCGCAGACCTGTGATGATGTGTTCATTGTAGCGGGTTCGTGTGTCCAGTTGTTCTGTTTCGTGTAGACGTTGCCCCTGTTCTACAGATGAAAGGTACTGATTTAGTGAAGCTACATTCCATTCGCGCGAGTCTCCATCAAAGGAATGTGCGGACGGACCGCATCCCAGATAAGGGATACCTTGCCAATAAGAAGTATTGTGTCGGGAATACATTTCAGGTTTGCAGAAGTTAGAAATCTCATAATGCTCGTATCCGGCAGCAGAAAGAGTGTCTATCAATGTGGAGAAGAAGTTCAGACTACTGTCCTCGTCCACTTGAGATACAGAGTGTTGTTGCAGCATTTTGTAAAGAAGGGTACCTTCTTCGTAAATCAGATGATAAGCGGAAATATGCTCCACGTTAAGACTGACTGCTTGCTGTAAATCCTGTGCCCAGCGTTGGTCCGACTCTCCGGGCAAACCATAAATCAGATCGATGCTGATGTTTTGAAAACCTGCTTGCCGACAGCGTTGTACTGCTTCTATTGCTTGTGCGGCGTTATGCCGCCTGTTCAATAATCGTAGTGTTGCATCATCGAAAGTTTGTATTCCCATGCTGATGCGGTTGAACGGTAGGATACGTAGCATTTGGGTATATTCTTCCGTAAGGTCATCGGGATTTGCTTCAAGAGTTATTTCTGTTACTTCCCTCGTTCCGTAAACCTGCTCAACCGTTTTGAAAACCTCTTTAAAGTCTTCCTCCGATAACTGTGACGGCGTACCTCCGCCGAAATAAATGGTTTCAACAGCTTCTCCTTTCAGATATTCCTTGCGTTCCGTCAACTCCCGGCAAAGGGCACGGATATATTGCGATTTCAATTCCGAACGTGTGGTGGAATAGAAATCGCAATAAATGCAACGTGTCTTGCAGAAGGGGATATGTATGTAGATGCCTGCCATAATCTGTTAGTATCCTTTTTTGTCATTGAAAAACGAAATATATTATAATATTTTTTTTAGTTCTTCAGTGTCTGGAAGAGCATTACGTAGCTTCTCCGGCATATCACTTGAGGTCTTATAAGTCGCAACTCCCATAGGTTTGTTATAGTCTTGAATGACATACTCTACATATTCCCGATTGGCACTTTTACAGAGTACAATACCAATAGATGGATTTTCATGCGGTTTACGTATCTGGTCATCCAACAAACGTAAATAAGTGGTAAGCTGGCCCAAATATGCTGGTTTGAACTCTCCTTTTTTTAATTCCACGCAAACAAGAGCATTCAGTTCTCGATTGAAGAATAAGAGATCGGGAAAATGTTCTATGCCGAAAGCTTCAAGATGGTACTGGTTGCCTACAAAAGTAAAATCACGCCCAAAAGTCATAATGAATTTCTTAACATTATGAACAATAGCTTGCTCTACAATTTTCTCATCAATATCTTCTTTGTCCCGCTCCATCAATTCTTCTACATTGATATAATCCAATAAATATTCATCCTTGAACATTTCTATGGCCTTCAATGCTGAACGAGTATCGGAAATCGTATTAGGAAAATTATTAGGTAATATGCCTTGGTGGTGAAATAGGTCCTCTTTAATATATTCATGTAGAAGAAACTTGTTCCATTTGTTAGCTACTGCTTGATGAATATAGAAAAAACGTTCTTCTGTTGATTTTATTTCACGAGCTATAATCATGTGGTGAGTAAATCCCAATGAAAGAAAATCAGAAAACAAGACTCCTTCGTGTATTGCATTTGTATTCTTTAGTTGGTTTGCATCAATTTCGCTAACCGTAGTTAGCGAATCGTATTTATCTGTTTCGCTAACTACGGTTAGCGATTTAATATCATTACACCATGCTTCATAAAATTGGCGCATGAATTTGATATTTGCAGCAGAGAAGCCCCTAAGTCCCGGCAACTCTTTTTGAAGCTGTCTACTGATATTTTCTATAGCACTCGTTCCCCAAAAACCTTTTCGAGAGTTTTGCGATACATATTGTCCGACACCATAATATAAGGATAATTGGCTGGAATTTACAGCTTTAGCCGCCATGTATTGACTTTGCAATATGGCGACTTTAATGGTTTCTACAGCCTCACCATAATTAGTCATTGGGTTATTCTTATTTTCCATATTTGTGCAAAGTTAGTGATTGATTTTATTACAGCCAAGATGTTACCCTAATTTCATCTGTTCATCCAAAAAAGTTCTTATTTGAATAAGTTTACTTTTTTATCTGGTGTTGCAAAACCGTCTTCACCGTTCCGTCAGAGAAATAAATGGTTATAGTGTCTCCGGTCTGTTTGAAGGTCTTTACAGGTGTCAGTTCCTTTTTAGTAAATGGCTTGCCACTCTTTTTCCATAATTGCAGTGTGATGAAGACTTTATCACCGGAATGAGTAGCGGTAGCATTGATTACTGAGCATCTGTTACTTACCGGATGCAGTCCTTCAGTCTGTACGCATTCCACTTCCGACCAACCTTGAAGATTGATAAGCGCTGTTTGATAGGCTCCATTATCCATGCAGTAGGCGGTATATCCTCCGGCCTTTTGCTTCTTTGTAACAATGGGACTATCTAATTCCGGTAATGAATAGTGTCCATAACGTAATTCTGTCGTAATCGGGAAAGAAACTTTGTCTACGCGCAGAATGCCGTTAGGAAGTGGAATTTCTGCCAGGCGGAATTTGATTTCCGGGTTTGTTTCAAGTTCTGCATCCCGGTAATAAATTCCATCTTCAAACTTCTTGAAGGTGTAGAGGCGCAGTACTTCCCATTCTTGTTTGGCATTTAGCACAGCATAGTTCATGGACACTTTGCCATCCGGACTGTCTGCCATCCAGGGAAATGCCGTGTTGTAAGACAGTTTATTGTAATTCTCGGTAGAACGGAATTTCTGCCAGTCTTTAGCAACTGTTTCATGACACCATGCACGTATTTCCGAAGTGCCGCTATTGGGATAGTTAGTCACCAAGGTATTAGAGCCTTCCATGAACTTATTGTACACCTTGCCGGGTTGAAACTCTTTTTCCCAAGCTCCGTTATTCTCGACAGCTGTCCAAAACGGATTATCAGCAGGCAATAATAATCCAAGAAATGCTTTTCCCATCCAGTAAACGCTGCCACGACAACTATAAATCTGTACGGCAGGCTCAAAAGCTCCGTAGAATCCCAGTGTGGGTACCCGGTCTTCCATCAATGCTGGATTCTCAAGGAATTGAAGCAGGGTAGAAGAAGCAATGCGGCGCATCCAGCCATAGTTGATAGACGGATCATTGAGCCATCCCATCAGCGGGAAAGGCACAGCAGCAGCTATGCGGTACGTAATACTGCGTCCATACATATTCATTTTACCATCCTCAGCAAACATATAAGGATAGTTAGGAACCAAATCACGGAAGTTGCTGACAAACTGACGTCCGGCTTCAGGATTAAACTTCTCACCGTAATAATGTGCCCAAATCATACCATACATCTGGAAAGCCCACATACTATAATAGTCATAGGCCGGGCTGTCATTATACCATCCGTACCCACGATATTGTGCCAGTGATTTTTGCAGCAATTCATCCATATACCCGTCTTTTACTTCATAACCCTGATCTTTGAAGAAAGACATGACGAATATATTGAAGAAGCGCCAGTTAGAACCGATTGTCGGTCCGTTGCCATAACTAAGCATTAATGCGGCAAGATCATCTTTCTCCTTTTGAGTCAGTGGTTCCCAGATAATCTCAGGCATTACGGTAAGCGACAGGGCAAGTGCTCCGAATTCTACAAGTGTCTGGCTTGGCCCACCTTTGAGATGTTGAATGTATCCGGATTTCGACGGATCACTCATATTGCGCAACTGTTGCCGGTAATAATCTCCGACCTTGATTCCATTCAATACCAAATCCGGATTTTCTTTTAATAGAGGAATTGCTATAAACATAGTGCGGCAAAGTCCTTCCAGATTTTCTGTCTTGTTGAACTTTCCATCCGTTGGATAGCTCTTTCCCGGTTGTTTGGGGAAACGCATCGGATCATCCAATGTGTGGATGTAGCTGAATGCTCCGTCCAATAAATAGGTTGCTGCATCCATCCAATGTTGGCGAGTCATGCCCGTCAGTGGACTCAGCTGATAATCCGGTTTAACTAAATGAAATACGGAATCATTTTTGGCTTGTGATAAGGATGCGTTTGCGTTTAGAGATACTAAAAAAACAAACAGTAATAATCCCTTGGTCATTTTAGAAAAGGCAATTTTCATCATAGCGTGTGTATTATATGGTAAGAATATTCTTATTTATTTCTCTCTGCAAAGAAAATACTTTCCATGCTATTTTAATGACCATTTTGAGCTCAAAAAGGGTGAATTTTAGACCAAACCTATTTCTTTTGTTCCTATCCACTCCTTACTTGAGCCTTATCCAAAGCGTACTTGCTCCGTACATTCTCCACTCAGAAGTACCTCTGGACGGAGAAAGTACGGGGTTGGTGCGGAGCAAGTATATCTTAGGTATGGCTCATTATAGAATGATTGAAATAAAAAATTACCAATGGATAAGATATTTTTATATATATTTACGTATATTTGTCTGCGGTTATTAATTATATTGGAATCTAATGCTAACTATGAAAGATAAAATCTGGAGTTTCATTTTTTGCTTTGGAATATTTTTCCCTTTGATGTGTCAGGCAGTGATAATGCCCCAACATAATTCTTTGGCATTTAGGTCTTCATCTATATTGAATACCTTGTCCAGTAAAGATGTGCAATCGGTCTATCAAGACCGGGACGGCTATATCTGGATATCTACCCGTAACGGACTTTTTCAGTATGATGGTTATTCTATCACTACTTATAAATCGAATCTTTATTGCCCGGATCTGTTGTCCAGTAACAACATATTTTGTGTAGCGGAGGATTCTTGCCATAGATTATGGATTGGAACTTATAGTGGATTGAATGTATTGGATAAACGCACTGGAGAAGTTCGTAAGATAGAAAATGCAGAATTGTCAAGTACAGGTATATCACAAATATTGGTAACGAGTGATCAACGTATTCTGTTTGCCACGGAAATAGGACTTTATGAGTATAAGGAAATTGATAACAGCTTTTTAGCTTATGACACAAGTAATACCGGAGGGGGATTCCCAAGAGCCACTATAAAGTCTTTATTTGAGGATGATAGAGGAGATATTTGGATTGGCACCTGGAATAGTGGTCTGTATCGTTATGAGAAGAAAACCGGTAAATATTGGAAGTATCCGAAGATGAACTCTGGAAATTCCGCTCATGTAGTGTTTCAGGATAGTTACAAGAATATATGGGTCGGTACATGGGGATCGGGTTTGCATTTACTACACAATGCTTATGATCCGGAGAGAACTACTTGGACTACATTTACCCATAATGAAAAGCAGCCTTATACAATTTCAGATAATCTTATCTATGCCATTTCAGAAGATGTGAATACCCATTCTTTATGGGTAGGAACGCGTAGTGGTTTGAGTATTCTTCCTCTACAGAATGGGCCGATTGTTTTTTCGGGATTTGAGAATTGTTATTCCGGTGAATCGGAAAATACGATAACCAGCAGTGAAGTTGCTTCGTTGTTGCGTGATCGACAAGGTATCATGTGGATTGGCATGATTGGAGGTGGGGTGAATATGGTGAATACTCGTAGAGCAAAATTTAGTCTGGACCGTCTAACTGAAACCAGACGGATGTTGAAAAGCAATTCAGTACGTAGTCTTTTGTTGGATGATGATGGACAGCTTTGGATGGGGATCAGTACTTACGGTTTTGGGGTGAAGGACCGCCAGACTGGAAAATTTATTCACTATAATCAGATGCCTGATTTTATGTCATATGAGGGAATTTCAACGGTAATGTCTATTATGCAATCTCCTACTACCGGTCATATTTGGATTGGTGTGTACAATGGAGGAGCCTACGAACTTGATAAGCAAGCCCCTGTCGGCAAGCGTGTGAAGGCACATAATTCGGGAAATGCTCCGTGGATGTGTAATTCTTGTATTTATGATATTTATGAAGACTCTAAGCAAAACCTTTGGTTTGCTACGAGGGGAGGAGTGTCGATGCGTGCAGCGGATGGTACCCCGGTACGGATTGATTCTTTGAAAGTAGGAGGAGTTGCCATACAGGATATGGTTGCTATGCAACTAACCGAGGGGGGTAATGGTGAAATGTGGATGGCGTCTAATACGCATGGAGTGGTTCGTATTCAGGGTAGTGGACACTCGTTAAATGGATATACGCTTTCGGCTTATTCTGTAGTTAATGGGAAACTGAACAGTAATTATGCAGATTGCATATATAAGGATATTGAGGGGCGTATCTGGGTTGGAACCGGGGGAAGTGGCTTAAGTTTGTATGACGCCGTAGAAGATCGATTCTTACCAGTACATAAGTTGTGGAATCTGCCGGGAGATGCAGTAACCAGTATTCAGAGTGATAAGAAAGGGGATCTTTGGTTGGGAACAAATGCAGGATTATTGAAGCTTACTGTGCCAAAGGATTTGCAGAATGTAACATACCGTCTTTATACCACTTCAGATGGTTTGCAGGATAATCTGTTTAATAGAGGGGCGTCATGTGAAGCCCCGGATGGTGAATTATTTTTTGGCGGACATCGGGGATACAATAGCTTTTATCCGGATGAACAGGATGAACAGGTCTTTTCTTCTCCGGTCGTGATTACTAATATTAAAGTGTTTAATCAGTCGTGGACTTCCTTGTCTGATGAAGAGCGTGCGGAAATCTCTGATTTATCGCCCGGGTTTACAGATGAGATTGTTTTGGATTACAAACAAAATAACTTTAGCTTTGAGTTCTCTGCCATGGAGTATGCCAATCCGGAAAGAAACCAGTATGCCTATAGACTGGACGGATTCGATGTGGGATGGCAGTACACGGATGCTTCCAAACGTTTTGCTTATTATAATAACCTGATGCCCGGTACTTACACTTTCCATGTAAAGTCTTCAAATTCCAATGGTATCTGGGACGAGAATGTACAAACAGTGAAAGTTACCATTCTTCCTCCACCTTGGAAAACCTGGTGGGCTTATACCTTATATATATTAGTATTTATTGGTATTTCCTGTTATATTTTCCGGATTGTTCGCAACCGTATCCGTTTACGTAATGCACTTCATTTGCGTGAGATGGAACAAGCGAAGGCTGAGGAAATTAATCATGCTAAATTGCAGTTCTTTACGAATATTACACATGAACTTCTGACTCCGTTAACTATTATTTCTGCTTCTGTTGATGAATTGAAGCAAACAGCTCCGGTTTATAAGGAACAGTATACTGTGATGACGCATAATATAAATCGTTTGATACGCTTGCTGCAGCAAATTCTGGAATTCAGGAAAGCGGAGACAGGTAACCTGAAGTTGAAAGTATCTCAGGGAGATCTGGTACAGTTTGTACGCCGGAGCCTTGACAGTTTCCGCCCTTTAATGAAGAAAAAAGACATTCATTTTACGATTCAGAATGATTCGGAACGGTATCTGGCTTTCTTCGATTCGGATAAACTGGATAAGATTCTGTATAATTTGTTTTCTAATGCTTCTAAATACAATAAGCCCGGTGGTAAAGTGGCGATTAAATTGAGTCATGATGGAACGAACGGGTTGGCTTGTCTGGTGGTTAAAGATAATGGGCCCGGCATTCCGGAAGAATCACAGAAAAACTTATTCAAGCGTTTTTATGAAGGAGATTACCGGAAATTCAATACGATAGGGACAGGAATAGGTTTGTCACTGGTACGCGACTTGATTGCTCTCCATCATGGTACGATTACTGTAGAAAGTGAAGAAGGTAAAGGGACAGCTTTCAAAGTAGAGTTTCCTATTCAGCGTTCGGCTTATTCTGAAGAAGAAATAGATGAAACGAGTGTTACTGTTTCGACGTTGGATGAAGTTATATCTACTCAGGAAGAAGCTCTAATTTTGGATACTGCATCAGAAGAAAATGTATCAGGCAAGGATAATATGTCGGAGAAAAAGCATACTTTATTATTAGTAGAAGATAATGAAGATCTATTGGCATTGATGGTGAAATTGCTCGGTGCTGAATATGATATATGTACCGCAACTGATGGCAAAGAAGCTCTTGAAGTGGTAGAATCTGCTGATATTGACTTGATAGTTTCGGATGTAATGATGCCGGTAATGGACGGCATTGAGTTTTGTAAGGCAGTAAAAGGTAATTTTGATACTTCCCATATACCTCTAATTTTACTCACTGCGAAAAGTAAAGAAGAAGATCGTGTAGAAGCCTATGAATCGGGTGCAGACGCATTTATTGCAAAGCCGTTTAACCTGAGCATACTCCATGCACGTATTGGTAACTTACTCAAATCTCGTGAGCGTGTGATGAAAGACTTCAAGAAGCAGCTGGTGTTCGAAGCCAAGGAATTGAATTATACCAGCATTGACGAAGATTTCCTGCAACGTGCCATTGACTGTGTGAATCGTCATCTGGATGATCCGAACTTTGATCAGACCCGTTTTTTGGAAGAGATGCATACCACCAAATCCACTTTCTTCCGCAAGTTGAAGTCGCTAACCGGATTGACTTATGTTTCATTCATTCGTAATATACGTATGAAAGCAGCTTGCCGGATCATGGAAGAAAAGAAACACATCCGCATTTCAGAATTGGCGTATGCGGTGGGATATAATGACCCGCGTTACTTCAGTAGTAGTTTCAAAAAAGAAATCGGTATGCAGCCCTCCGAGTATATGGAACGTTTCACTTCGGGTGGAACTATTGAGGGAGAATAAAAATTATCCTGTTAATGTTTTTTATATCCTACATAATATGTTGAAGAATGTTCCAACTTATGTAGGATTTTGTTTCATGCACCAAAACTAAACATGAATGGAACATTTGTAAGGGCTTTGCTCTGTGAATGTCCATAGATTTGCAATGTGATTCTGGAGCTAAGCATGCAGCTCTATTATCACATAGTGTGTTAAGTTATTTTTTAATCTTAAAATTCATACGATGGAAAAACTAAAGATTTCCTCTGGGGCAAGGTTGAATAAGGTACTCTCTACCTTAATAATCTGTATGGCTCTTATGATGAACGTCTCGTATCTGAGCGCTCAAAATCCTAATGTTACGGTAACCGGTACAGTGGAGGACGTAATGGGTCCTGTAATTGGTGCCAGTGTGGTTGAAAAAGGCGTACCTTCCAATGGATGTATTACCGATATTGACGGTAATTTCTCTTTGAAAGTAAAACAGAATGCTACGCTGGTAATAAGTTTTGTGGGCTACAAAACAGTAGAAATTCCTTTGAAGGGACAGAGAACAGTGAAAGTGACGTTGCAAGAGGACACTGAGATGCTGGATGAGGTAGTGGTAGTTGGTTACGGTACGATGCGTAAGAAAGATCTTACAGGAGCAGTCGTACAGATTAATCCCGGTAAGATCGCTGACTCCAACCCGACCTCTGTACAAGATGTGTTGCGTGGTACTCCGGGCTTGCAGATTGGTTACGATGCTTCTGCCAAAGGTAGCGGTGCTTCCATACAGTTGCGTGGTAAGAACTCGTTGGGTACTGATGCCAGTCCGTTGATCGTATTGGACGGTATGGCTTTCTACGGTGAACTCTCAGAAATCAATCCGGACGATATCGGCCAGATTGACGTATTGAAAGACGCTTCTTCTGCTGCTATCTATGGTGCCAAGGCTGCTGCTGGTGTTATCATCATCACCACAAAGAAAGGTAAACAAGGAAAGCCTGTCATCAACGTAAGTGCTAACTTGGCTATCAACCAGAAAGCAGCTTATCGCGACTATTACAATGCTTCCGGTTATATACGTTACCGTCAGGATTGGTATAAGATGTATTATACGTATGCTCAAGGAGATGATGGATTATATGGCTATTATAGGGCAACTAATGATAAAGGAAAGTTGGCTTATCCAGAGGGGTATTATGATGATCCGAGAAATATGAATCAACAGGAACAGGACGCTTGGGCTTCTAACTTAGGGGCAAGTGGCTTGGGTGCTGCCGAGGGTGAGTCTATGTTAAGTTTGTTTGCTCGTCGTTTGGAAATGAACAACTCTCCGTTGGTATTTAATAATTTTCTGGCAGGTAATACCTTTGATTGGTACGATTCTACTTTCCGTACCGGCATAAATCAAGATTACAACGCCAGCATTTCAGGCGCTACCGATAAAATCAACTACTATTTGTCTGCGGGATACATGGATAATGAAGGTGCCGTACAAGGTAATGAATATCATGCATTCCGTTCGAACATGAAGATTAACGCCAAGATTACCGACTGGCTGGAGGTGGGTGCAAATGTGAACTTCCAGGATCGTTCTGACGGTGATATTCAGGTATCATTGGGCAGCAACTATTGGGATAACAATATGTTGCGTAACTCTCCTTACGCTTCCATGTATAGTGAAGATGGCGGATACGAGCAATACCCTATGTCGGGTACGCCTACGAACGGTGGTTACAATTACTACTTCGACCGTCAATACTACGATTTGGAAAAAGGATATACCGTATTGAATACCATTTTCAATGCCAAGCTCACGTTGCCTTTGGGCTTCACTTATCAGTTCAACGCTGCTCCGCGTTTGCAATGGTTCTACGACCGCTATTTCATGTCGGCCGACCTGCCCAACTCTTCGGCAGCTGACCGTGGTGTGAATCGCGGATGGTCCAAGAACTTTGACTGGAACCTGAATAATACCATTACTTGGGATCGCACTTTTGCTGATACCCATCACTTTACAGTGACATTGGTGCAAGAAGCTGAAGAACATCGTTATTGGAGCGATAATATCCAGGCCCGTAACATTACACCGAGTGATGCGCTTGGTCTCCACTATACCAATGGTGCCAACAAGGAGCAGAGTTCTTTCTCTACCAACGATACGCACTACACTGCCGCTTCTTATCTGGGACGTTTGTTCTATAGCTACGGCGACCGTTATATGTTTACCGGTACGTTCCGTCGAGACGGCTATGCAGGTTTCGGAGCCAAGAATCCTTGGGGTAACTTTGGTTCTGTAGGTTTAGGTTGGACTGTTTCGAACGAGAAATTCATGGAGAGCACTCAGAACTGGTTGGATATGCTTAAGCTACGTGCGTCTTGGGGTACCAACGGTAACCGTGAATTTGGTGATGTGTACAAAACATTAGCTAACCTGAACTTGGGGGGCACCGGCATGGTTTATGTCAACAACGGCACATCAACAGTGGTTAATCCCTTGTATATGGATCGTTTGGCAGCTCCTAACCTGCAATGGGAAAAGACGAAATCCTGGAATGTTGGAGTAGATTTTTCTGTATTGGATGGCCGCTTGAGCGGTACGGTGGATTACTATTTCAAGAAGACTACCGATATGATTATGTCGCAGCGTCTGCCGAGTTTCTCCGGTTTCGGTAGTATTACTGCCAACTTGGGTGAAGTGCAGAATAAGGGCTTTGAAATAGCTTTGAATTCTACTAATATCGAGACTAGAGACTTTACATGGAATACTTCCGCCGGTTTCTCTATCAATAAAAACCGTATTAACCACATCTATTACGACTATGACGAAAACGGTGTAGAGCGTGACGATACTTCTAACGGTTGGTTCATCGGACAACCTATGGGTACCATTTGGTATTACGAAACTGATGGCGTTTGGCAGAACACACCTGAGGATATTGCTGCTGCTACTTTGGTAGGCCAGAAACCAGGTGATCCGAGAGTGGTGAATCGCTATACGGAAGACGATAAAATTTTAGAAGATGGCACTCGTGTGCCGGTTTACAACGATAACGATAAAACTTACCTTGGAACCACAGCCCCTCCCATTTATTGGAATTTGCGCAATGAGTTCACTTTGTGGAAAGATCTGACTTTCTCATTCTCGCTCTATTCATATATGGGACATAAGAGCACAAATGGTTATTGGTTAAATCAAGACAATGGAGGCTCACAGGTTGCTAACGCCTTCAATATGGCGGAGAAAGAATATTGGACACCTGACAATCCGACCAATGATTATTGTCGCCTGAATGCTGCAGGTCCTAATACGGGGTTGGCCGGTGGTGTAGACAAACTCTACAACCGCAATTTTGTTCGCTTAGACGACATTTCCGTTGGCTATACGCTGCCTCAGAGATGGACGAAGAAATATATGATTGACAAGATTCGTGTAACTGCAACCGTCAAAAATGTTTGCACCATCTCCGGTTGGGAATATGGTGACCCTGAAACAGGAGGCTTATCTACCCGTAGCTTTAATTTTGGTTTGAATATAACACTCTAATAACAGAAGAACAGTATGAAAAAGATAAATAAATTAGCAAAGGGATGTATGGTGCTGGTTTCAGTAGCCATGTTGGCAAGCTGTACGGACAGCTTCTTGGAGCAAGATCCCTTATCATTCTATAATCCGGCAAATACGTATACTACAGAATCGGGTTTGCGCTCGGCAATGGCCATGTGCGACTTGGGACTCAAGGAAATGTTGATGGACGGCAATGGAAATCTGCTTCCTATTGCTTCAGTTTATTTTATGAGCGATATAGGTTTGTATGCAAAAACAGATGCTGGCAATCGTCAGGATGATTTTGCCAACAAGATTACACCTACCAGCGGAATGAAGGGTGGTGGTGATGAAAACGCTATGAGCCGCTTTTGGGATCGTGGATGGGTCAGTATCAAATTTGCCAATACAGTGCTTTCGTATGTAGACAAAGTGGAGAGTTTGGATGAGAAGACGCGTAACGAATATAAGGGACGTGCCTACTTCCATCGTGCTTATGCTTACTATCATCAGGCACTGTTATTCGGTGATATTCCTTTGGTGACGAAAATTATCGAAGTGCCTAAACAGAACTATAAGTCTACAAGCAAGGAAGCTATTTTCCAGATGTTGGTGCATGATTTGGAGTTTGCTGTTCAAAATGTACCGGCTCAGAAAGATATGCCTTATATGGGTACTGTGAATCAGGAAGCTTGTATGCAATTGCTTATCAAATGCTACTTGGTGATAGGTGAATATAAGAAGGCTGAAGAGATGGCTACTGATTTGATTAATAATCATGGATTAGCTTTGATGGAGCAACCTTTTGGTACCTTTGTACCTTCCGGAAGTCCTGAGACATGGAACGTGGAACGTAATGTGATTTGGGATTTGCATCGTGGTGATAATGTTGCTGCTGTTGCTAATAAGGAAACCATTATGCCTATTCTGAACTTTGACAGTCAGAGCTTTATTAGTTATCCATTAATGCGTGCTATGTGTGTGCATTGGTCTAACGGTGATATTTCAGATCCTCATAATCTAGCTTCTCCAGCTTATAACTGGTCACGCAACGATGGATCATATAGCAAAGAGTTGGACTGGGTACGTGCTTTGGGACGTGGTATTGGCTGTTTCCGCACTTCTCATCACTACAATAAGACTATCTGGAATTATGATGGTGAAGAGGATACACAGGATTTGCGCCATAACCGTAATGTGGGTAACTGGGTAGAGATGACGGATATTAAGTATAATCGTCCCAATTCTGATTATTATGGAAAGAATATGCAATTGTATGCAACAGAAGATTATATAGCGGGAAATGATACGGTTTTGGCAGGAACTTTGCTTTGCAAGGATACAATTCGTAGTTGGTTCCCTATTCCTTTGTATAAAGTTTATATTGTAGATGAGGCTGCGTCAGAAAACATGGGCGCTAATCAGTTCAATGGTGCTACAAAAGGTACGAAATGTTCTAATGGCGATCTCTATTTGTTCCGTCTTGCTGAGACTTATTTGCTTCGTGCGGAAGCTAAATTTTATCAAGGTAATACAAGCGGTGCAGCCGAGGATGTAAATGCAGTTCGTCGTCGCGCTAATGCCAAGAAGATGTTTACTACGGTAACCATTGGAGATATCGCTGACGAACGTGCTCGTGAACTCTATTTGGAAGAATGGCGTCAACCCGAATTGACTCGTATTTCGTGGTGTTTAGCTCGTAGTGGTCAACCCGATGAATGGGAGGATACTTATGACTTGGCAACTTGGGATAAACAGACAGGTACCGATTTGAATGGTGGAAGTTATTGGTATAAGCGTTGTACGCGTTATAGCCTCTATAATCGTGGTCCGGTTTTTTCAAAAGTAATGTTGAACTATCAGGTCGCTAAGCATAATATGTTCTGGCCTGTGCCTAACTCAGCAATCACAGCCAATATTGGTGCTCAACTTCGTCAGAACTATGGATATGACGGTTATGATGATTCTGTTCCAATGTTTACTAATTGGGAGGAAGCAGTAGCTGATGAAGAGAAAACAAATTAGTTAGATAAATCTATTCGACCAATTCCTTATCACTCGATTGGGAATTGGTCGAAATAAACATTCTATGTTATGAAAAACATCCTATATATTATTATCTTATTGTTTATGTTTTCATGTACTCAAAAGGAACTTTCTTTTGATAATAGTGAAACAGTAGAAACATCCTATAATGTAGAAGAAGATGGAGTAGTTTATCCTTCGACGAATATGGATGCTATGACTCGCATTAGTTATAATGGTAGTGTCGATTGGGTGAATGGTACTAAAGTAACATTACCGAATGGAGAAGAAGTAGATCTTCCATGGGTAGATGGAGGAAGTTTGCCATTTTTCATGCAAAAGAAATTAAGCCCGGATAATGGTTGGGAACTCGTGGCACATACCATGGCACCGGATACTCAAAGTGATAGGTCTTATCTCATATTTCATAATTATATTACAGGAACATTGCGTGTTTTCTGTTATATGAGCACATTTGCTACCAATAATAATGGATTTTGGAAAATTACTTTTTCAGAGCCAACTGCATTATTGAACTTTGGAACTATAACTTCGCCGATAGATGAAAGGTATAGAAAAGAGATTGTAGTTTCCAATACTACAACTCAAGATGGGAAAGGGTTTGCTTTGGGATGGAATGGTTTTCAATTGGAACTATCTTATGATCCGGAAGCTTCTGGCATCATGAAATTTGAACCTATGAATGTGAATACAACTGAAATTAGTATGGAGGGCGAAAATAGTTCAATGATTGTTGGCTCTATTGTTAATAATTCATCGTCTTCAACTGTTGTTTCAGACCTTATATCCGGTGTTGGTAAAGTTGCAGGAGAAGGAGCTGAAAGCTATGTGAAAACACTGTTGCCTGGTGTAAGCAATATACCAATTGTAGGTAGTGGCTTATTATCACTAGTAAAAGGTGGTATTTCTTCTATTTTTGGTTCTTTCTCGGGATTGTTTGATAAAAAGACAACAGAAATCATGGATGTGAATCTTACGACAAAGGGTTCTGTAAGAGTTCGCGGTACTGCCATTACTCCAACTGCTGCACCTATAGCAGCAGTCAATGTAAATCTTGGTTTGATCGATGGGAAGCTCGGTGCATGGAATCTTACGCAGGAGCCCTACTTAACTTGGTGTACAACTGTATGCAATGACTTTGAAGCGAATAAAAATGTTACAGATAGACAATATTTTTATGAAACTCCGGGTAGTGCTTTATTGATGGGTACCGTATATAATATAAAGGGTAACCCTAAATTGACTATGTATTATTCCTCTTTAACTACAAAATTTGTGAGATATTTGAACTACTCATATAAAATTGAAGGGGAAATGAAATATGGTAGTAGTGCGATCCGTTCAAAATCCGGACAGAAAATATTATATAAGGAAGGTCTTTCTGGACCTAGTGTAATAGAACTTCCAGATCCTTGCTTACGTGTTCGTATCTGCGTAATTGATTGTCCAACAAGCGAGAATCTTCCTTATTCTTTTGAATTGGCAGGTACTAAAATTCCCTACGTTATTAGAGAACTTGATCCTCATGAACGAATGGATGTTTTTATGCAATTTACATATCATGCTGATATTACTATAAATGGTGTTGTGAATGAATATTGTGCAACGAGAACGTACCAATGTAAAAGTGGCTGGGGAGATGCATATTAATTATTTAGTATTCAAAATAGAATGATAAAGGTTTTATTTTATCACTCTTTTCAATAGGTTTTGTTCTTAGTTAGGCGAGGCAACCTTTCCTCGTGAAAGGTTAGCCTCGTCTTTTCTTTAAAGGTAAAAAGTATGAGTAAGAAAATAAAAGTAATAGGGCTTTATTTATTTCTTTGCTTGTTTTTCCAGGCAGTTCTTTGGGGACAGATAAGTTCAATAGGTAACAAAGATATTGTTTCCGGTGAACTGTGGAAAGATACGGATGGAAATGTAATTAATGCCCATGGTGGTGGTATTATTTTCTATAAGGGAAAATATTACTGGTATGGAGAACATCGGCCTTCCTCTGGTTTTACAACTCAAGTAGGGGTAACATGTTACTCATCTGCGGATTTACGTAACTGGAAGTATGAAGGTGTGGCTTTAGCTGTATCTGATGAGGTTGGAAGTGATATAGAAAAAGGATGTATCATTGAGCGGCCCAAAGTAATCTATAATCAAAAGACCGGAAAATTCGTCATGTGGTTTCATCTGGAACTGAAAGGAAAGGGATATGGACCTGCACGTGCAGGAGTTGCCATAAGTGATACCCCAGTAGGGCCTTACACGTTTATCCGTTCCGGACGTATAAATCCGGGAATTTATCCGATGAACATGACGCCGGAGGAACAGAAGCTCACCTGGAACCCGAATGAGTATGAATGGTGGACTCCGGAGTGGCGTGAAGCAATAAACAAAGGAATGTTTGTGAAACGTGATTTGGAAAGTGGGCAGATGTCTCGTGATATGACTTTGTTTGTTGATGAGGACGGTAAAGCTTATCATATTTATTCTTCTGAGGAGAATCTAACGCTTCAAATTGCAGAATTGTCCGATGACTATCTTAGCCATACAGGAAAATATATCCGTATATTTCCGGGTGGACACAATGAAGCGCCGGCTATATTCAAGAAAGATGGGATTTACTGGATGGTAGCGTCAGGATGTACTGGTTGGAAGCCTAACGAAGCCAGACTTATGACTGCTTCTTCCATTTTAGGAGAGTGGTCTCAGTTGCCCAATCCTTGTGTAGGGAAAAATGCGAAAATTACTTTTGGTGGACAAAGTACTTATATATTGCCATTAAAAGATGGTGGATACATGTTTATGGCAGACATGTGGTGCCCAAGCAGTCTGGAAGATTCACGTTACATCTGGTTACCTATCCGATTTGATGAAAAAGGAATTCCGTTTATTGAATGGTTGGATAAGTGGTAAATTTCTTATATTCGTATCTTCTAAAAGAATCGGTAGTATAAATCTGTAAAATGTGAACTTGAATGAAAATAGTAACAAGAAGTCTGTTCCTGCTATTTTTGCTTATTCCGGTAGGGCTGTCCGGCCAAACGGAGTGGCAATTAGTGTGGAGTGATGAGTTCAACGCAGACGGTCTTCCGGATACGGCTGTGTGGAGTTATGATAATGGTTTTGCACGCAATGAAGAAGCCCAGTGGTATCAGGAAGGCAACGCTTACTGCAAGGGTGGAAAGCTGATTATTGAAGCGCGAAAAGAAAAAGGACGTAAAAATCCCTGGTATGAGGCCGGAAGCAACGACTGGCGGAAGAAGCGGGAGTTCGTTGAGTACACTTCCTCGTGCATCACTACGTCCGGTAAGAAAGAATTTCTTTATGGCAGATTTGAAGTTCGTGCCAAGATTCCTGTAAGTGGAGGGGCATGGCCTGCTATCTGGACATTGGGCAGCGGTATGGAGTGGCCTTCGTGTGGCGAAATCGACATCATGGAATATTATCGTATTAAAGGTGAACCGCATATTCTGGCAAATGCTGCCTGGGGAACTGACCGGCAATGGAGTGCAAAATGGAAAAGTAAAGCAATCCCTTTTACTCATTTTACGGATAAAGATCCCCAATGGGCAGATAAATTTCATGTTTGGCGTATGGATTGGGATGAAACTGCTATTAAACTCTATCTGGATGATGAGTTGCTGAATGAAATTCCTTTGAGCGAAACTATAAACGGAACGATTGGGCTGGGGACGAATCCTTTCCGCAAGCCTCAATATCTTTTGTTGAACTTGGCTCTTGGTGGCATAAACGGTGGAGAGATTGATGATAAAGGAATTCCCATGCGCTATGAAATAGACTATGTACGGGTATATCAGAAGCAATAGAAAAGGTGAAAAAGACCTGATTTCCCTGAAAACTATGGATTTTATAACGGAAATGACCGATAAATATCCTCTTTTGCAATATTTGTAGTAGTTCGTTTTCTTATGAAACGGATATATTTGCAACAATGAAAAACAACTTATATAGAATATCATGAAAACAAGAAAATATCTTTGGCTACTATTGACCGTAGCATTGCTGATACCTCTTAATGTATCGGCCAAAAAGAAACCTGAAAAAGTAAAGACTGATCGTGAATTATGGACAGGCATTCTCTATCAGATGGCTGCACCTGTACTGAGCAATATGAGCGAAGGTAAATTGCAGGAAAATATGCTGGTAGAGTTAAGTCCTACATGGGATGGCCGTGATAAACGAGTGACTTATATGGAATGCTTCGGCAGGTTGATGGCCGGACTGGCTCCGTGGTTGTCATTGCCTGATGATGACACGGCAGAAGGTCAGCAGCGCAAACAATTGCGTGAGTGGGCATTGAAGAGTTATGCCCAATCAGTGGACCCGGAAAGTAAAGATTACCTGCTATGGCGCAAGGAAGGACAGCCTCTCGTAGATGCTGCCTATATAGCTGAAAGCTTTTTGCGTGGATATGATGCCTTATGGGTTCCATTGGATGATTTGACGAAACAGCGATATATTGCTGAATTCCAACAATTGCGCCGGGTAGATCCCCCTTATACGAATTGGTTGTTATTCTCTTCAACTGTTGAATGCTTCCTGAAAAAGGCAGGTGCCCAAACCGATTACTATCGTATAACTTCTGCTTTACGTAAAGTAGACGAGTGGTATGTGGGCGATGGTTGGTACAGTGACGGAGAAGATTTTGCATTTGACTATTATAACAGTTTTGTGCTTCACCCCATGTATGTGGAATGCCTTGACGTGATGACGGATGGAGGAAAAAGAAACATCTGGAATGTGAAAGGCGGAAACTTCCCGAAAGCTTTGAAGCGTATGCAGCGTTTCGGTATGATATTGGAACGTTTTGTTTCTCCCGAAGGTGCTTTCCCTGTATTTGGTCGTTCAATTACTTATCGTACCGGCGTACTACAGCCGCTTGCCTTGTTGTCATTACGTGGCTGGCTACCGAAAGAGTTGCCTGCCGGACAGGTACGTGCGGCAATGACGGCTGTTATTCAACGCATGTTCGGTGATAACCGCAATTTCAATGCGGAAGGTTATCTGACATTAGGCTTTAATGGTTCTCAACCCAATATTTCAGACTGGTATACCAATAATGGTAGTCTTTATTTGGCTTCGCTTGCTTTCTTGCCATTAGGTTTGGCTGCTGATGATCCTTTCTGGACAGATGTACCACAGCCCTGGACATCAAAGAAAGCATGGGGAGGAGAAGATTTCCCGAAAGATCACGCATATTACGAATAATAATTATGAATAAACGCATTCTTTTTTTCTTTCTGATTCTCCTGATATTTTCCACTCTCCGGGCACAACAGTCCCGTCTTGTGGAAGTGGGGAACGGATATAGCCAAACGTCGGTCAATACGACTGTATTCAGGAACAACTCGCTTGTGACGCAAGGAGATGAACAGTATATAAGTTATTATGACGGGGACGGTTATCTGGTGCTCGGCAAACGGAAGTTGAATTCTGACCAATGGACGTTACAACGGACACAATACAAGGGAAATGTAAAGGATGCCCATAATATAATCAGCATGATGCTGGACGGAGATGGTTATTTGCATCTGTCATTTGACCATCACGGACATAAACTGAATTATTGTCGCAGCACTGCTCCGTATACTCTGGAACTGGGTGATAAAGAGCCTATGACCGGAGTGGATGAGGGAAATGTGACTTATCCGGAGTTTTATCCGTTGAATGGAGGCGATCTGTTGTTTGTTTATCGTTCCGGTTCTTCCGGCAGGGGAAATCTGGTGATGAACCGCTATTCTGTGAAAGAGAAAAAGTGGTATCGTGTACAAGATGTCCTGATAGATGGTGAAGACCAGCGGAATGCCTACTGGCAACTTTATGTAGATGAGCAGGGAACCATACACCTGTCGTGGGTATGGCGCGAAACATGGCATGTGGAGACTAATCATGATCTTTGTTATGCCCGCTCCTATGATAACGGTGTGACGTGGTATAAAGCGAATGGCAAGAAATATGATTTGCCTATTCGTTACAACAATGCAGAGTATGCCTGCCGCATTCCACAAAACTCAGAACTCATCAACCAGACCAGTATGAGTGCGGATGCAAGTGGTAATCCTTATATTGCCACGTACTGGCGCGATCCTGATAGTGATGTTCCGCAATACCGTATTGTGTGGTACGATGGACAAATGTGGCAGAACCGCCAGGTTTCCGATCGTCATACTCCTTTCTCTCTGAAAGGTGGTGGTACAAAGATGATTCCAATTGCCCGCCCGCGTATCGTGGTGGATGGTGGCGAGATATTCTACATCTTCCGTGATGAAGAACGGGGAAGTAGAGTGTCGATGGCGCATACTTCGGCTGTGGGAACCGGTAAGTGGACCTTTACGGATCTGACAGACTTTGCGGTAGACGCCTGGGAGCCGTCTCATGATACGGAACTCTGGAAGCGGAAACGTCGGCTCCATCTTTTTGTGCAGCATACTAAACAAGGTGATGGTGAACGTATGGTTGAATTTGCTCCTCAACCGGTATATGTGCTGGAGATGAATAATTGATTTTGTATACATATAATTTACTATAGTGACAGACTCCCTTTAATCCTCGCTCAGAATACCTTCTGGGAGGGGGATAATGAGTATAAGACTGAATAGGGTTCACTCCGGGACACAATTCCAAGGAGGTACTCAGTAGATATGAATTTGTCCTCCTTTATGAATAATAACGAATGGTATAGTAATTAAGTAAAAAAAGAAAAATATATGAAAACGTTTTTGGGAAATGTGATACTTTTAACTTTCTGTTTGAGTGGACTGTCTGCTTGTGCCGCTCCGAAAGATGAGGCTAAAGAAGTTGTGGATATCATTTATAAAGTGAATAACTATTGGCAGGAACAGAATCCGAAGCATGGACGTTCATTCTGGGACAATGCCGCCTATCATACAGGTAATATGGAGGCGTTCTTCCTTACCGGTGATTCGAAGTTCATGGACTATTCCAAAGCATGGGCCGAACATAATGAATGGAAAGGAGCCAAATCGGACAATAAGGCTGAGTGGAAGTATAGTTACGGTGAAAGTGATGATTACGTACTTTTTGGTGACTATCAGACTTGCTTTCAGACCTATGCCGACTTATATAACCTGAAGCCGGATTCGCAGAAAATAGCTCGTGCCCGCGAAGTGATGGAATATCAGATGAGTACGGATAAGAACGATTATTGGTGGTGGGCCGATGGACTCTATATGGTGATGCCCGTTATGACTAAACTATATAAGATAACCGGTAATCCGCTTTATCTGGAAAAACTGCATGAATATTGGGTATTTGCCGATAGCTTGATGTATGATCCCGAAGATGCTCTATATTACCGTGACGGGAAATATATCTATCCCAAACATAAGAGTGCGAACGGCAAGAAAGACTTTTGGGCACGCGGAGACGGCTGGGTGCTTGCAGCACTGGCTAAAGTATTAAAGGATTTACCTGAAACAGATAAATACCGTCAGGAATATATAGATCGTTTTCAGACAATGGCAAAAGCTGTGGCTGCCTGTCAACAACCGGAAGGATACTGGACACGGAGTTTGCTTGATCCGGAACATGCACCCGGACCGGAAACCAGTGGCACTGCTTTCTTTACCTATGGTCTGCTGTGGGGTATGAATAACGGCCTTTTGGATAAGGCTACTTATCAGCCTGTAGTAGAAAAAGCCTGGAAATATCTAACGACTGTTGCTTTACAGCCGGATGGACGTATCGGTTATGTGCAGCCTATCGGAGAAAAGGCAATTCCGGGGCAGGTGGTAGATGCCAATTCAACAGCTAACTTTGGAGTGGGAGCATTCTTATTGGCTGCTTGTGAAATGGTACGTTTTTTGGATTGAACATTCGTTTTTAATTGAAATACGAAATGGAGTTTGTTTTACCGGCAAACTCCATTTTTTTATAGATAAGTGGGTAAATCTTTGTTTTTTAATGAAATGACACAAAATTACTCCCTTTTTGCATGAATCGTAGTAGTATATTTCCTTTTTTATGTGTATTTTTGACACCCAATAACTAACGTGAATTTTATGAGGAATACTATGAGACATTTTGCAGTTGCTATTAGTTTAATGTTGGCAATGACATTGCCTTCTTTTTCCCAACAACATCCTATCGTTGAAAAAGATTATGTGGCTTATTTGTTCACCTACTTTACAGGTAACCACATCAGTGAAGAAGCTGTATGTTATGCCGTAAGTATGGATGGATATACATATTGGGCACTGAATGACGGCAAGCCCGTTCTTGATTCGAAAGTGATCAGTTCGACCGGTGGTGTGCGCGACCCGCATATTCTGAGAAGTCAGGATGGTCATACCTTTTATATGGTGGTGACAGATATGGTATCTGACAATGGTTGGGATTCAAACCGTGCGATGGTGCTGCTGAAGTCCAATGACCTTGTAAACTGGACGCATTCCATCATCAACATGCAGAAACGCTATAAAGGACAGGAAAAGCTGAAACGTGTTTGGGCACCGCAGACGGTTTTCGACCCTGAAGCCGGAAAATATATGGTGTACTGGTCTATGCAGTATGCCGGTGGAGCCGATATCATCTACTATGCGTATGCCAATGACGACTTTACAGATCTGATTGGTGAACCGAAGCCACTCTTCATTCCGGAGAATAAGAAATCATGTATCGACGGGGATATTGTCTATAAAGACGGTGTTTTCCACCTGTTCTATAAGACAGAAGGACATGGAAACGGCATTAAAGTGGCAACCACCCGTTCACTGACTTCCGGCCAGTGGAAAGAAGAACCGGATTACAAGCAGCAAACAAAGGATGCTGTGGAAGGTGCCGGCACATTTAAACTGATAAATCAGGATAAGTATATATTAATGTATGATGTATACATGAAAGGCAAATATCAGTTTACGGAAACTACCGACCTGAAGAACTTCAAAGTGATAGACAGTGAAGTGAAGATGAACTTCCATCCCCGCCACGGAACGATTATTCCTATCACGCGCGATGAATTGACCCGTATCACAGATAAATGGGGCAAGCCTGCCGAATTGGGTGCAATACCGAATAACCCTGTATTGCCCGGATTTCATGCTGACCCTGAAATCTTATACTCAAACAAGACAAAGAAATATTATATCTATTCCACAACTGACGGACAACCAGGTTGGGGTGGATGGTACTTCACTGTTTTTTCTTCAACCGACCTGAAGAACTGGAACTATGAAGGCGTTATGCTGGATTTGAAATCCGAACAGGTACCTTGGGCAAATGGAAATGCCTGGGCACCGTGTATTGAGGAAAAACTCATCAAGGGAGAATACAAGTACTTCTTTTATTATAGCGGCAATCCCGCCAAAGGCGGAGGAAAGCAAATCGGCGTAGCAATGGCCGACTCACCTACCGGGCCGTTTACCGATCTGGGACAGCCCATCATTACAGACTCTCCCGTAGGACACGGACAGCAGATAGACGTGGATGTATTCACCGACCCCGTATCCGGTAAATCTTATCTGTATTGGGGAAATGGCTACATGGCCGGCGCCGAACTGAACAAAGACATGATTTCCATCAAGAAGAAAACACTTACGGTAATGACTCCCGAAGGAGGAACCTTGCAGGATTATGCATTCCGTGAAGCTCCTTATGTATTTTACCGTAACGGACTTTATTATTTTATGTGGTCGGTAGATGACACCGGTTCACCCAACTATCATGTGGCTTACGGTACATCTAAATCGCCGCTGGGACCTATCGAGGTAGCTAAAGATCCGATTGTACTGATTCAGAATCCGGAGAAACAAATCTACGGTCCTGCACACAATGCGGTGTTACAAATTCCGGGTACGGATGAGTGGTATATCGTTTACCATCGTATTAATAAGAACTTCCTGAAAGATGGTCCGGGTACGCATCGGGAAGTATGCATTGACCGTATGGAATTCAATGAAGACGGAACGATTAAACGGGTAATAACAAACAATTGACAGTTGACAATTGAAATAATTATTTGATCATGAGAAACAAACTGAAGGGATTAGCTTTTTTATGTATGGCGGTAGCCTTGCCGTTGACAGCACAGAATGTAACCGTCAGCGGACCTGACGGTAAATTACAACTAACAGTTTCGTGCCCGGAAGGGAAGGAAGCATCGTATTCTCTCACCTATAACGGAAAACAGATGTTGGAATCATCTCCGTTGGGTCTGGAGACCAATGTGGGAGATTTCGCGAAAGCAATGAAACTGACCGGGCATGAAGAAAGGAAAATTGATACCGTTTACACGCAATCGCGTATCAAAGCTTCCAAGATACATTATCAGGCCAATGAACTGGTATGTGCCTTTGTCAATGCAAAAGGGCAGAAGATGGACGTAATCTTCCGTGTGAGCAATAATGACGTTGCTTTCCGCTATACGTTGTCCCGCCAGGGCGAACGGGGAAGCCTTGTTGTGAACAGCGAAGCAACCGGTTTCCGTTTTCCTGAACAGACTACTACCTTCATGTGTCCGCAAAGTGACGCCATGATAGGCTGGAAGCGGACAAAACCGAGTTATGAAGAAGAATATAAGGCGGATGCCCCGATGGATGTCCGTTCGCAATACGGACACGGATATACTTTCCCCTGCCTGTTCCGCGTAGGAGATAATGGCTGGGTGCTTGTCAGTGAGACAGGAGTAGACAGTCGCTATTGCGGTTCGCGCCTGAGCGATGTAACAGAAGGAAATCTGTATACGGTAGCTTTTCCGATGGCTGAAGAGAATAATGGTAACGGAACAGTTGCCCCCGCTTTCGCTTTACCGGGTTCTACCCCTTGGCGTACGATTACGGTAGGTGAGACATTGAAGCCTATTGTAGAAACCACTGTTATCTGGGATGTAGTGGAACCGCTGTATGAGACGGAACATGATTATCAGATGGGGCGTGGTACCTGGAGCTGGATACTCTGGCAGGACGGCAGTATTAATTATGATGACCAGGTGCGTTATGTTGATCTGGCTGCTGCAATGGGGTATGAATACGTGTTGATTGACAACTGGTGGGATACGAAAATCGGCCATAAGCGTATGGAATCCCTCATCGACTATGCACAAGGCAAGGGAGTAGATGTATTCCTGTGGTACAGTTCAAGCGGTTATTGGAATGATATCGAGCAAGGTCCTGTGAATATGATGGATGATCCGATTATCCGTAAGCGTGAAATGAAATGGCTTCAGGAGCAGGGTGTGAAAGGTATCAAAGTCGATTTCTTCGGTGGAGACAAACAGGAAACCATGCGTTTGTACGAAGGTATTCTGAGTGATGCTGACGATCATGGTCTGATGGTAATCTTCCACGGCTGTACAGTGCCTCGCGGATGGGAGCGGATGTATCCCAACTATGTAGGCAGCGAAGCGGTACTGGCTTCCGAGAATCTGATTTTCAATCAACATTTCTGTGATGAAGAAGCTTTCAATGCCTGCCTGCATCCCTTTATCCGTAATGCGGTAGGCTGCATGGAATTTGGCGGTACTTTCCTGAACAAGCGTTTGAACCGGGGAAACAATGGCGGAACTACCCGTCGCACGACGGATGTATTCCAGTTAGCAACAGCTGTATTGTTCCAGAACCCTGTTCAGAATTATGCTTTGGCACCCAACAATCTGACAGATGCCCCGCAAGTTTGCCTGGACTTTATGAAACAGGTGCCTACTACATGGGATGAAACACGCTTTATTGATGGTTATCCTGGAAAATATGCAGTCGTTGCACGTCGTCACGGTAAGCAATGGTATGTAGCGGCTGTTAACGGTACAAAAGAAGTGCTGAAACTGAAACTCGAATTGCCTATGCTGGCAGGACAGACTCTTTCATTCTATAATGATGATAAAGAACTGCAACCTCAGTTGCAAACTCTGAAACTGAAAGCTGACGGCAAATTCCAACTGACCCTCCAACCGCAAGGTGGTGCCATACTGGTTCAGGATTGGAAAACGAATGAAAAGGAAATGGGAGCCTATCTGTTTACCTATTTCAAAGATGATACACATAGTTTATATTTCGCAGTCAGTGATGACGGATATACATTTACGGATGTAAATAACGGTCAGCCCATTATCGCCGGTGATACGATTGCCGAACAGAAAGGTATCCGTGACCCGCATATCTATCGTGCACCGGATGGTACTTTCTACATTGCCATGACCGACCTGCATATCTTTGCCCAACAGAAAGGTCTGCGCAACACCGAGTGGGAGCGTGATGGAGCAAAATATGGCTGGGGCAACAACCGTGGTTTTGTCCTGATGAAATCAAAAGACCTTGTAAACTGGACACACCATGTGGTTCGTATTGACAAGACTTTCCCCGGATATGATGAGATCGGTTGTGCCTGGGCACCTGAACTGGTCTACGATGAACATGCAGGCAGAATAATGATCTACTTCACCATGCGTATGGGCAATGCACGGAATATGCTGTACTATGCTTATGTAAACGAAGACTTCGACGGTCTGGAAACAGAACCCCGCTTATTGTTCCAATATCCTGATGCTACCAAATCAGCTATCGATGCCGATATCACGAAAGTAGGTGATAAGTATCACATGTTCTACGTAGCTCACGACGGAACACCGGGTATCAAACAAGCTGTATCGAAATATATCAACCGTGGATATACTTATCTGCCGGAATGGGTAGACCCGGAACCGAAAGCCTGCGAAGCTCCTAACATGTGGAAGCGCATTGGCGAAGACAAATGGGTGGTAATGTATGACATCTATGGTATCAATCCTCATAATTTCGGTTTCAGTGAAACCACTGACTTTGTGAACTTCAAAGATCTGGGACACTTCAACGAGGGTGTGATGAAGGCGACTAACTTTTCTTCACCGAAACATGGAGCAGTAATCCACATCACAAAGAAAGAGGCTGAGAAGCTGAGAAAGTATTGGAAAAACAAATAACCCGATAAATAATACCATGAACAGATTGATTAGATTTTTAAGTGTATGTTTACTTCTGTCTTTTGTCTTCCCTGTGCAGGCAAAGGTGGAGGACGTGACGAATGAACCGAATCAGGTGTACCTCTTTTCCTATTCGAACCGTGACGGACGCAGCGGCCTGAAGTTTGCCTGGAGTCCCGACGGAGAGAAGTGGTTTAGCGTGGCCGATGGATTTGCCTATGTGAATTCCGACTTCGGTCCGTGGGGACGGGCGAAGACTATGTTCAAGCCCCATTTGATGCAAACCCGTGCCGATGGCAAATGGCATTGCATCTGGGAAGCTACGAATACCGGTAAGGCACTTGCCTATGTAACCTCTCCCGACTTGCAGAAGTGGGAAGCACAGAGTTATTTCTCTCCCGAAGAACGTAGCAAGTATGAACCCAAAGATGTGTATCCCACCACTCAGAAGAAGGTATTGGTGAATGGTTCGGAAGAAGAAGGCTGGGTGCAGGAAGTTCCTTATACTACCGTGCAGCAGATCATCCGCTATGCCGAACATAAGAAATACCGCCAGTCCCTGAACGCTGAACGTACCGAGCAAGACCCTGTACGTTTTGCCAACCTCAAGCCTGTAGAGGCTACTATCCAGGTGAATGCAGATCAGGCGAAAGAGATCAGCAAGCATCTGATTGGTATCTTTTTTGAGGATATCAACTATGGAGCGGACGGCGGCTTGTATGCCGAACTGGTTCAGAACCGCGACTTTGAGTATACCCCGACCGATCGTGGTAACGATCAGAACTGGAATAGTACTCACTCCTGGAGTGTTCAGGGCAGTGATGCTACATTGAGCATTGCAACGGAAAATCCTATTCATCCTAATAACTCCCATTATGCTGTTTTCGATGTGAATGCAGCTGAACAAACAGCATTGGTGAATGCCGGTTTCGACGGCATAGCCTTGAAGAAAGGCGAGAAATATGACTTCTCACTCTTTGGTAAAGTACTTGAGGGTAAAGGAGGCAAGGTACTTGTGAACTTGGTTGATAAAGATGGAACAATTATAGCACAAACTGCCGTAAACGTAACATCTAAAGAGTGGAAACAACAGAAAGCAGTCCTGACAGCCACAAGTGATGCGGCTGCTGCATCTCTGTCCATTGTTCCCCAGGCTGTCAGTAAGTATGCGCTGGATATGATTTCCCTCTTTCCGCAAAAGACCTTCAAAGGTCGTAAGAACGGACTTCGTGCAGATCTGGCACAAACGCTTGCCGACTTGCATCCCCGTTTCGTACGTTTCCCCGGTGGTTGTGTGGCTCATGGCGATGGAATAGATAATATTTATGATTGGAAAGGCTCTATAGGTCCGTTGGAAGCCCGTAAGCCGCTCCGCAATCTTTGGGGATACCATCAGACACGCGGTCTGGGATACCACGAATACTTCTTGTTCTGTGAAGATATGGGTGCGGAGCCCGTACCTGTGCTTGCAGCCGGTGTACCTTGTCAGAACTCCGGTACCTGTGCCCACCATTCCAAGGATGAACTGACTTGCATGGGACAGCAGGGTGGTATTCCGATGGAAGAAATGGATCAGTACATCCAAGATGTTCTCGACCTGATAGAATATGCCAACGGAGATGCCCGCAAAACCGTGTGGGGTAAGAAGCGTGCGGAAGCCGGACATCCGAAACCATTCAACCTGAAGTTCATCGGTATTGGTAATGAGGACATGATTACACCTGTCTTCGTGGAACGTTTTAAGATGATATTTGAAGCCGTAAAAGCAAAGTATCCTGAAGTTACCGTGATTGGTACTACCGGTCCGTTCTACGAAGGTACGGATTATGAAGTAGGTTGGGATCTTGCTACCGAACTGGGTGTACCGATGGTAGATGAACACTACTATGTAGAACCGGGCTGGATGATTCACAATCAGGAATATTACGACCATTACGACCGTAGCAAAGCGAAAGTTTATTTGGGCGAATACGCCGCTCACCTGCCGGGACGCCCCAATAATGTAGAAACTGCGCTTGCCGAAGCTCTTTACCTGACGGCCGTAGAACGTAACGGTGATGTAGTAGAAATGACTTCTTATGCTCCTCTATTGGCTAAAGAAGGCCATACACAATGGAATCCGGATTTAATCTACTTTAATAATGCGGAAGTAAAACCCACAGTAGGCTACTATACCCAACAGATGTATGGTCAGAACGCCGGTACCGAATACCTGTCTTCTACGGTAAAACTGAATAATGGCTGGGATGCCGTGAAGAAACGTGTCGGAGTATCAGTTGTGAAAGACGCTAATACCGGAGATTATATCGTGAAGTTAGTGAATATGCTTCCGGTAGAAGTTTCTTCCCAGGTGAAGTTGGACGGGGTTACTTTGGTAAATCCTTCGGCTACAAAAACGATATTGACAGGTGATCCGAAAGACAGAGGAGCTAAACCCGCTTCTTCTGATTTCAAGGTAGAAGGAAATGACTTTTCTTACTCTATGCCTGCTTATTCGTTTACAGTGATACGTATCCATCAGAATATTGAAAAGAAAAAATAAGATATAATAATGAGAAAGTTAACTGCCCTTTTTGCTTTGTCTCTTGCTTTGAGCATGCAGGCACAACAACATGTAATGACCGTCGACGTTTCTAAACCGACGGCAAAGATACAACCTGAAATGTATGGCATCTTTTTCGAAGATATCAACTTCGGTGCCGATGGCGGTCTGTATGCCGAACTGGTAAAGAACCGTTCGTTTGAATTCCCACAACCTTTCGTGGGTTGGGTGCCTTTCGGTAATGTAACCGTTCAGGATGCAAATCCTTGTTTTGACCGCAATCCTCACTATGTACGCGTAGTGAATGACGGCCGCCTGCTGCGCGCCGGACTGGATAATGAAGGTTACCGCGGCATCGGTGTGAAGCAAGGTGAAGAATATCGTTTCTCCGTTTATGCCCGCACGCCGGATGCGAAGCCGATGAAGCTCTCCATCGAGCTTGTCAACTCCAATGCACAGAATCTGTTGAAGAAAGAAATCGAAGTCAGCGGCAATAACTGGCAAAAGCTGACGGCGGTGCTGAAATCTCCTTTCACAGATGCTCATGCCCGCCTGCGTATCGTCCTCGAAACACGTGGTACGGTGGATATGGATCATATCTCCCTGTTCCCTGTGAATACTTGGAAAGGACGTGAGAATGGTCTGCGTGCCGACCTCGCACAAGCCCTTTATGACCTTAACCCGGGCGTATTCCGTTTCCCCGGTGGTTGTATCATCGAGGGTAACAGTCTTGAAACCCGTTACCAGTGGAAGAATTCCGTAGGCCCTGTTGAAAACCGCCCTCTGAATGAAAACCGCTGGAACTACACCTTCAAACATAAAGCCTTCCCTGATTATTTCCAGACTTTGGGACTTGGTTACTTCGAATACTTCCTGTTGAGCGAGGACCTCGGTGCAGAACCTCTTCCGGTAATCAGCTGCGGGCTCTCCTGCCAGTACGAAAGTAACGAAGTGGTTCCGATGGATGCACTCGATCCGTACATACAGGATGCACTCGACCTGATTGAATTTGCCAACGGTCCTGTTACTTCCAAGTGGGGAAAAGTGCGTGCCGATATGGGACATCCCGAACCCTTCAATCTGAAGATGATCGGTATCGGTAATGAACAGTGGGACAAGGTTTATGTAGAACGTTTGGAAGCTTTCACAAAAGCTATCCGTGCGAAATATCCTGATGTGAAGGTTGTAGGTAGTTCCGGTCCGAGTGCCAGCGGTGATAAATTTGATTATCTCTGGCCCGAAATGAAGCGTATCGGTGTAGACCTGGTGGACGAACACTACTACATGAATCCTGATTGGTTCTTTGGCAATGCGTCACGCTATGACAATTACGACCGCAAAGGTCCGAAGGTTTTCGCCGGAGAATATGCTTCACACGATCATTCCACGAAGAAGGATAACAACTTCCTCGCTGCCCTTTCCGAAGCTGCCTTTATGACGGGACTGGAACGGAATGCGGATGTCGTTCATCTGGCTACTTATGCGCCGTTGTTTGCTCACGTAGACGCTTGGCAGTGGAATCCGGACCTGATCTGGTTCGATAACTTGCGCATGATGCGTACACCGAATTATTACGTTCAGCAGATGTACGGTATGAATGCCGGTACCGATGTACTCAGCCTGAAGATGGATGGCAAAGCAGTAGCGGGGCAGGACAGCCTCTATGCAACAGCTGCACTGAATGCGCCTACCGGAGAAATCATCCTGAAACTGGTGAATGCAAGCAGTAAGCCTGCCGATGTTCAGATCGATTTCAATGGTTTGAAGAAACGTCAGTTGGTGGCCGGTTCCTGCACTTACTTACAGAACGACAATTGGCGCGCGGTAAATACGCTGGACCAGGAAGCGATTGTTCCTCGTGTACGTCCGGTACAGGTAGAAGGACAATCTCTGAAGCTGAAACTTGAACCACGTTCGTTTGGAGTGTACCGGATACAGTAGCTCTTTGAACTCTATTCCCCCTTTTTTGAACTATTATTCACCCTAAAAAAAGTTCATTCACCCTATCTTTGTAGCGGTATGCAGAAAATATTCTTCATACCGCTATAAACATACTAATTTTATATCCATGAAGAAACATCTTATTACCGGACTCTTTGCAGCCCTGGCTCTGACTGCAAATGCACAGTCCTTTAAAGAGTGGCTTGATCCGGAAATCAATGCCGTGAACCGTGCTCCCATGCACACTAATTACTTTGCATACGAATCGGCAGATGCCGCCATGCAAGGCAAGAAAACCCAATCTACTAATTACATGACTTTGAACGGTACCTGGAAATTCTCTTGGGTACGCAATGCCGACCAGCGTCCCACCGACTTCTGGAAAGTAGGTTTCAATGACAAAGGCTGGAATAATCTGCAAGTTCCCGCTGTGTGGGAATTGAACGGTTATGGCGATCCTATTTACGTAAACACCGGCTATGCTTGGCGTAACCAGTTCCAGAACAATCCTCCTGAAGTTCCTACAGAGAACAATCATGTAGGTTCTTACCGTCGTGAGATCATTGTTCCTGCCGACTGGAAAGGAAAAGACATTATCGCTCATTTCGGTTCTGTAACCTCCAACATGTATCTCTGGGTGAATGGCCGTTATGTAGGTTATAGCGAAGACAGTAAGCTCGAAGCCGAATTCGACCTGACTCCTTATTTGAAGCCCGGACAAACGAATCTCATCGCTTTCCAGGTATTCCGTTGGTGTGATGGAACCTACTTGGAAGACCAGGACTTTTTCCGTTACAGTGGTGTGGGACGTGATTGCTACCTCTATGCCCGCAACAAGAAACGTATCCAGGACATCCGTATTACTCCCGATCTGGACGAGACATACAAAAATGGTTCTCTGCGTGTGACGCTCGACCTGAAAGGCAGCGGTAACGTAAATCTGGAATTACTTGATGCTGCCGGCAAGGCAGTAGCTACGGAAACAGCCAAAGGCAGCGGTACCATTCTGATGAATGTGGAAAATCCGCATAAATGGACCGCCGAAACTCCTTACCTCTATACACTGCGTGCCACTTTGCAAGGCAGTAACGAAGTGATCCCCGTAAAGGTAGGCTTCCGTAAGATCGAATTGAAAGGTGACCAGATCTTAGTAAACGGCCAGGCCGTTCTCTTCAAAGGTGCCGACCGTCATGAAATTGATCCGGATGGTGGTTATGTCGTATCTCCCGAACGTATGATTCAGGATATCCAGATCATGAAGAAATTCAATATCAACGCTGTGCGCACCTGTCACTATCCTGATGACAACCTGTGGTACGACCTTTGCGATCAATATGGTCTGTATGTAGTGGCTGAGGCTAATATCGAATCACACGGTATGGGTTATCGTGAAAAGACACTGGCTAAACGCACCGACTATGCCAAGGCTCACATGGAACGTAACCAGCGCAACGTACAACGCGGCTTCAATCATCCCAGCATTATTTTCTGGTCATTGGGTAACGAAGCCGGCTTCGGACCTAACTTTGAAGCCTGTTACCGTTGGATCAAGAATGAAGATTCCAGCCGTGCCGTACAATACGAACAGGCACATGGAAACGAGTTTACCGACATCGACTGCCCCATGTATGCCGATTACAAGCACATGGAAAGATATGGCCAGCGTACAGATGCCAAGAAGCCTCTTATCCAGTGTGAATATGCCCACGCTATGGGTAACTCACAGGGCGGTTTCAAAGAATATTGGGATCTGATCCGTAAATACCCCAACCTGCAGGGCGGTTTCATCTGGGACTTCGTAGACCAGTCCGTTCGTTGGAAAGGTAAAGACGGTGTGACTATCTACGCTTATGGCGGTGACTTCAACCGTTACGACGGTTCCGACAAGAACTTCTGTGATAATGGCCTGATCAGTCCCGACCGTGTTCCCAATCCGCACATGTACGAAGTGGGTTACTATTATCAGAACATCTGGACAACTCCTGCTGACCTGAAGAACGGCGAAGTGAACGTGTACAACGAAAACTTCTTCCGTGACCTTTCCGCTTACTATCTGGATTGGCAATTGCTTGCTAACGGTAAAGTAATTCGTACCGGTCGTGTAGAAGACCTCAACGTAGCTCCGCAGCAGACTGCCAAAGTGAAACTGAACATCGGCAAAACCTGCGAATGTAAAGAATGGTTGTTGAATGTAACTTATCGCCTGAAGAACCGCGAAGGTCTGCTTCCCGCCGGATATGCCGTAGCCAAAGACCAGCTTGTACTGAACCCCTACAAGGCTCCTGCTATGGACCTGAAGAATGTAGAAGTTGTGAATACTCCTACCGTTGCTCCTCAAATCCAGGAAAACGACTGGCGTTATCTGATCATCAACGGTGATAACTTCCGTCTGGAATTCAACAAACATACCGGTTACCTGAATCGCTACAACGTAGCAGGCACGGAATTGATGAACGAAGATGCCGAACTGGCACCTAACTTCTGGCGTGCACCTACGGACAATGATTTCGGTGCAGGTTTGCAACAGAAATTCGCTGCCTGGAAGAACCCGGGTCTGAAGCTGACTTCCTTCAAATGGGAGACAGTAGACAATCAGACAGTGGTACGTGCAGAATACGAAATGAAGAATGTTTCTGCCAAACTGGATCTTACTTATGTAATCAACAACAAGGGTGCTGTAAAGGTGACTCAGAAGATGACTGCCGATCCGCAGGCTAAAATATCTCATATGTTCCGTTTCGGTATGCAGATGCAGATGCCCAAGACTTTTGAAACTGTAGAATACTATGGCCGTGGCCCGGTAGAGAACTACAGTGACCGTAATCATTGTACAGATCTGGGATTGTATCGCCAAAGTGTAGATGAACAATTCTATTCTTATATCCGTCCGCAGGAAACAGGTACGAAGACCGATATCCGCTGGTGGAAGCAACTGAACGATGCCGGACGCGGTTTGCAAATTGTAGCTGACGTTCCGTTCTCCGCATCAGCCCTGCACTATACTATCGAGTCTCTGGATGATGGTTGGGACAAAGGTCAGAGCCACTCTCCCGAAGTGAAAGAAGCTAATCTGACAAATCTCTGCATCGACAAGGCTCAAATGGGCTTAGGATGTGTGAACAGTTGGGGTGCATGGCCGTTGCCACAATATCAGTTGCCTTATGGTGACTATGAATTTACGTTCATTCTTACTCCGGTACAACACGGTATAGAAATTGAATAAGTTATAGATACGCGGACGACGCGGATGAAGCGGGCAAACGCGGATTTGTGATTATTCCGTGTTTGTCCGCTTCATCCGCATCGTCCGCGTACTATTCTCATTATATTAAAAGAACTAATATGAGAAAAGAATTATTGGTGTTTATATTTACCTTGTGTTCTGTCCTTGCATCTGCCCAGCAGAAGGTTCCGAACCGTTTTCGTACCAACATCCCTCTCGATTCTATCCACCTGAGTGACCCCTGCATACTGGCTGATAAGAAAACTTCTACTTATTATATGACCGGTACCGGCGGCCTCCTTTGGAAAAGCAAAGACCTTGCCCGTTGGGAAGGTCCTTATCGTGTAGCAGAAACTGATCCTGACTCCTGGATGGGCTCTAAACCCGAAATTTGGGCAGCCGAACTGCACGAATACAACGGAAAATATTACTATTTCGCCACTTTTACGAACAACGCCATCAAGATTGATACCGTAAAAGGAAACGTCATCCCCCGTCGTGCCAGCCACATCCTGGTCAGTGATAAGCCGGAGGGTCCTTATAAACCTATGAAAGACCCCACTTACCTGCCTGAGAATATGCCTACCCTTGATGGCACATTCTGGGTGGACAGTGATGGGAAACCTTATATGGTTTATTGCCACGAATGGCTGCAAAACTGGAACGGTACGATGGAAAAGATTGAATTAAAGCCCGATTTAAGCGGTTCCATCGGCAAAGGAAAGATTCTTTTCCGTGCCAGTGACTCTCCTTGGAGCCGCGAGAAGATGGGAGACAAAGTATTGCCCAACCGTGTAACTGATGGGCCATGGCTTTTTCGTACAGGTACGGGTCGGTTAGGTATGATATGGACAAGCTGGGTATTCCAGGACTATACACAAGGAGTTGCCTATTCCGAAAGCGGAACTCTGGATGGACCCTGGATACAAGAGAAAGAACCGATCACTCCGCCTAACTTCGGACATGGAATGTTGTTCCGTACTTTGGATGGTGAGTGGATGATGTCTGTTCATAGTCATAAAGATGTGAACGGGCGGTATATTCGTATTCCGCACCTGTTTAAAGTCGATTTATCGGGGGATAAACTGAAAATTGACTGATTTATCACCTTTTATGAAACAATTGTGCTACTACTGAATAAAAATTTCACTCTATCTTTGCAACATCAACAATAGGTTATAGATTAACATAAGATTGGTATTAATAAACAAAGGGTAGTTTTTAAGTCACAGTTTTCAGTAGGTAGTTGTTATAAGAGGCGGACATTCTTTCAGGTAGAAAAGATGTCCGCTTTATTTTTTTATTGCTTCGCTTTTTCTTTTAAAAGGATTCATGAAATCGTGGAAATAGCAGATTTATTCTTAATTTTGCCATGAAGAATCTAAGTGACCTGAAAATATGAAGATACATAAAAGAGGAGAAATGCAAATCGCAGAATTTATAGTTTTTGTGATACTTTTGGTATGTCATGTTTTTCCTTTACAGGCAAATGTAGCAGTTGTGCGGAATCTGGATAATGGAAGTGGGTTGCAGGACCCGCAAGTAAATTGTATTACGAAGGATTCAAAAGGATTTATCTGGTTTGGTACTCTAAATACAATTCAACGTTTTGATGGTGTGCGATTTAAATGTTTTAACTTTCCGGAATGGGTAGAAAAAGTCTTTGTAATAAAAGAAATAGAGAATAATGATTTTTGGGTAGGAACGAATAAAGGACTATGGAAGTACGAAGTTAGATCAGGAACTTTTCTTCGCATATATGCTGAAATTAATTTTCCGGTTCGTTCTTTGTGTTATATAAATGGTAAGGTTTATGTGGGAACTTCCAACGGCATATACATTATTAATGAAAAACAAAAGATGGAACATCTTCGGGTCACCGATGAAGTTTCGGCGTATAATCAAATTATAGGTGCGTATGCTACTGCTAAAGATATTTGGTTTCTTTCCCCTGAGGGAGTTATTGCTTACACATTATCTACCGGAAGTATTCGTGTTTATGGTAAGGAAGCTAAGCTCACATCAAAATTCTCATGCATAGTTGGCGACGAAAAACTACTTTATATAGGTACCACTACTCACGGAGTAGTAGCGTTTGATATGCTTTCGGGAAAATATTCATCTTTTCTCCCTATGGTAGGGAATAATCGTATTTCAGCTCTTTCTTTGCATGATGGAATATTATGCTGCGGAACTTTAGGCAGTGGCGTTTCTTTTATTTCTCTTCCCGAACAGGAAATTGTTCATTCTATATCTACCATGCCTAATGATAATGATGAATATCTGACTTCAGATATGGTATCTTGCCTGTTGTTGGATGATTTGAATGTATTGTGGATAGGAGGTACTCGCTATACGGGAATAGATTATCTGCAATTTCGTAATAAAGCTTTTCATTCTTATAGGATTAGGAACCAGGAACTACGTAATATAACATTTGATTGCCTGTATTTGGTTGATGATGTAAAACTTTTAGGAACTCCCAATGGCTTCTATTATATTTGCGATTCAAAGTCGCAGATTGAGTACTTCCCTTCTTCTCCGGAAAGATTTAGTTTCGGAGCGATTTCGACTTTCATTAAGTTTAATGATGATATTTTGATTGGAACAAGAGGAGGAGGAGCTTATAAACTGAATAGACAAACCTTGCAGATTTCGAGGTTCACTGATATTAATTTGACTGTGAATTCTTTTACAATAGACAATCAAGGACGTTTATGGATGACGACATTAGATGGACTTCATTGTTATAATGAACAGTTGAAGGTTGAAAAAGTATATACAAGCCTGAATTCAACGTTGGTCGATGATAAAGTTAATTACTTGTATATAGATGCTAAGAAGAGATATTGGGTAGCTACTGATAAGGGATTGCAATTTCTGAATATTAAAGATGATTCTTTTTCAAGCGAGAGCTTGCCAGCCGGACTTCATGAATTGCCACCGGTGACTTATATGACGGAAGATCGTCAAGGTAACTTCTTATTCTGTTTTAATAAAAACAGGGCATTTATCTGTGATAGTATTTTTAGTCATTTACGTTATGTGTGTACTCCCGAAGATGCTGGTTATTTGGGGTATTCTATACGGGAGGTTTTGCAAGATAAGACTGATAACTATTGGTTTGTCGGATCACGTGGCGTCGTAAGGGGAGATAGCACTTTCAGTCATTTTACTCTGTTTTCTTCTACTGAAGGGCTACCGGAACCTTTTTCTAATGATGGTCAGTTATGTGGAGATACAATTTGGCTGGCTACTGCTAAAGGTATTGTATTTGCTGATATTCATTCTATTCCCCAGTCTGCTCCTACTGTTATTTCTGACTTTTTGGTAAATGGTGTGTCTATGCTGGGTAAATATGAGGAACTGATAGAAGAAAGAGGTGTTATAGTTTTGCCTGACGATCAAAATACTTTGGACATCACTTTTGCTACACTTACTTATGATGCTCCGGATCTGATGATATATGAATATCAATTAGAGGGATATGATAAAGAGTGGAAAATATTGAGAGGTATAAACTCGATCAAATTCTCTAATTTACCTTCCGGAGAGTATACCTTTAAAGTGCGTAAGCAAATGGATGAGAACAGTATGCAGAGTTTTCGGATAAGAATCCGTTCTTCTTTATCTGCATGGTTGTGGCTGGGAGTTGTTTTCGGTGTGGTTGTGGCAGCTGGTGTCATTTATGTTATTTGGAAAAAGCATTCCGGGAAAAGTACTGTTCTGATGAAACCACTCCATAATGAGGAAGAAAAATACCGTTATAATAAAAAGATAAGTGAAGAAGAAGCTCAAGCCTTAATTAGTAAGTTGAAAAATTATATGGAACAAGAACGAGCTTTCCTGAATCCGGACCTAAAACTAGCCCATGTAGCGGAAGCAGTAGGCACTTCTGCTCAAACACTTTCGCAAATTTTCAATGTAAACCTTAAGATACGCTATTATGATTTTATCAATGAGTATCGTATTGATGAGTTTAAGCGATTAGTCAATTCTAATGAAAAAGATCGTTATACTCTGAAAGCATTGGCGGGGCTGTGTGGTTTTAGTTCGTATACTACTTTTTTCCGCGCATTTAAAGATACTACCGGTATTACTCCCAATGAATATATGCAGCAGGTTGAATCTGCTGGAAAATAATTGTGATGTATTCTCTTTTGGGGCTTTGCAATATCGTATTTGTATTGCATACGATTATTTGCAATCGTGGGAATTAATTGCCAATTCATTGTAATATAGAACTTTAAATTTAATTGTGTTTCATACGAATAAAAGGAATATAAGAACCCGTATTTTATATGGTTCTAAGTCTTTTCATGCTTAATTTTGTTGTCGGTAGTTGATATAAGCCGGCATATCAGCTCCTCTTTTTTAGGTACAATTTAAATTAATATTTATGAAACGACACAGTCAAATGTTATGTTTACTCAGAAGGCTTTGGGTAACTTGTATGATGTTATGTATTACCATTTTCTGCGTACATGCCCAGCATGTTGTCACAGGTACGGTAAAGGATGTAGCTGGTGAACCGGTTATAGGTGCCAATATATTGGTGAAAGGCACCACTAATAATGGTACGATTACTGATATAGATGGCAATTTTTCTTTGGAAGCACCGACCAGAGGAGTCTTGGAAGTTTCTTTTATCGGTTATGTAAAACAAGAAGTTTCAATAGGTGGAAACAAACATATAAATATTATATTAGTAGAAGATGCCACAACGCTTGATGATGTGGTGGTGATAGGTTATGGTACGACAAAGAAAAGTGACCTGACAGCTTCCGTAGCTTCTGTAAAAGGAGATGTAATTGCCGCTTCGGCATCTACCAGCATTACCGATGCTTTGCAAGGTAAGGTGCCGGGCATGGATATTCAGGCATCACGTTATGAAGGTGATGATCGCGGTATCCGCATCCGTGGTTCACGTTCATTGAATGCCAGCAACACTCCGTTGATAATAGTGGACGGAGTACCGGCCTCATTGGATGTGGTGAACATGAATGAAGTTGCATCTATCGAGATCTTAAAGGATGCGTCAAGTGCAGCGATTTACGGTTCCCGTGGTGCCAACGGCGTGATTATAATTACAACTAAACGTGGAAAGACGGGTAAAACAACCGTTAGCTATGACGCTTTCTATGGAATCAGCAAACCGCATTTTATGGATATGATGCAGGGAGAGAAGTTCGTGCAAATGCGCAGGGATTCATACAAAATTGCTAATGATTTATGGGGACAGGAAGTGAGTGATGAAAAAATATTTTCGAATGAGGAACTTCAGATGATTCGTAATGGAGAATACTATGATTGGCAGGATTTGGTATTCCGTGATGGTTCCACACAAAAGCATAACCTGTCTGTATCTTCAGGTAACGAGAAAACAAAATTCAGTTTGAGTTTTGCATACGAAAAGGATAAAGGTTACAATCAGAACAGTGAAGCAAAGAAGTTCTATTTCACATCTACTGTTGATCATAAACTTACTTCTTGGCTTGATTTGGGGGCAACAATGCGTTTGCGTAAGCGGAACAGCAGTGGATTTGCTACTTATGGACAAGCACTGTTTTATGGAACACCTTTATCAAAGCCCTATGATGAGAGTGGAGATCTGATCATGTATCCTAATCCGCAGGAGTCCAGCGTAAGTATCCTTGCAGACTATGTGGACGGGCAGTATGCCAATGATACGGAGAATACAAGTGTGAATATGGTTTTCTCTGCAAATGTACATCCGTTACGTAATTTGTCTTTACATAGTAATTTCGGCTATACATATAGTGATACGAAAAAAGGGTTCTTTTATGGAAGTGAGTCTTTTCAGGCAAACGGCGGGTTAAATCGTTCAGGTAAGAGCGGCCAGAATTCATATATGATGACCTGGAATAACACGTTGACCTATGATAATACTTTTAATGAGCATCATATCACGTTGGATGCTATCACCGAAATACAAAATTACCAGTATGACGATATGTCGGCCGAAGGCAAGAATCTGGATGTAGAGCAGTTACTTTATCATAATCTGGGTACTAATACTGAGAATCAGAAAATAGGAAGCGGTTACAGCAACTGGGCATTAGCTTCATTTATGGGACGTGTGCGCTACGACTATCAGGGAAAGTATCTGGCCAATATCTCGGTACGTTCGGACGGTTCATCTCGTTTGGCCAAAGGTAACCAGTGGGCTACATTCTTCTCAGGAGGTTTGGCATGGAGAATTTCAGAAGAACCGTTCATGAAAGATATAAGGTGGATTTCTAATCTGAAGTTGCGTTATGCTTATGGAACAGTAGGTAATCAGGCTATCGATCCGTATTCTACTTTGGCAGGTTTGGGAAGTTATGGTTATCAGTTTGGAGAAGGCGGAAAAGGCATTTATGCTTACCGACCCGATAAATTGGTAAACAAAAAGTTGAGTTGGGAAATAACTCACACCAATAATATAGGTTTGGACTTTGGATTGTTCAATAACCGTCTTTCCGGTTATATTGAATTCTATGATACCCGAACAAAAGACCTGCTGATGCAGCGTAGCATACCTCTAACTACCGGTTTTTCGCGTATTTGGCAAAATATCGGTAAAACACAGAATAGAGGTATCGAGTTTTCTTTAAGCGGTATATTAGTAGATACAAAAGATATACAGTGGGATATGAACCTGAATATGTCAGTCAATGAAAATAAAATCATAAGCCTGACAAACGATCAGGATGATATTTCAAATAAATGGTTTATTGGTAAGCCTATCAATGTGATTTATGATTATGAAAAAATCGGTATCTGGCAGACTAGTGAAGCAGCAGAAGCAGCTAAATATGGTTGCAAACCGGGAGATGTGAAAATCAGAGACTTGAAATCGGATGGACAGATTACGGCTGATGATAAAAAGATCCTTGGTTCTACCGATCCGAAGTATATTGTTTCATTAGGCAGCTCGTTCAAGTGGAAGAATTTGGATTTCTCCTTTAATATTTCAAGTAGATGGGATTATGTTTTCTATGATGATGCTTACGGCTGGCACGTGATTCTGACCGGTACCCGATGGGTGCCCGATGTTAATTACTGGACACCGGATAATCCTTCAAACGATTATCCGAGAGCGGATGCAACTTGGGCCGATCATCGTGAGTTGTGCGGATATATGAAAGGCGATTATATCAAAATGCAGGATATGACATTGGGATATGATTTTCATTCATTACTTAAACGATATATTCCGGTGAGCAAAGCACGTTTTTATGTGCAGTTGCGCAATGCCTTCTATTTGTATAGGGCAGCTAAAGAAGATGTGATTCCCGAATCTCCTTCTATAGAACTGACAGTACCGAAGAGTATTAATTTTGGTGTAAATCTAACTTTTTAAAATAGAACGATATGAAACTCAATTATAAATTATATTCAGTTTGTCTGTTTTTATTAATGACATTCTGTGGTTGTGACAGTTTTCTGGAAGAAACTCCGAAAGGGTCTATTAACGATACGTATGCACAGACGGAAAAAGGTGCTGAAGCTGAGTTGCTGTCATTGTATCAGATCAATACCGAACTTCTGGAACAGTGGTTTATGGTAGGGGAATTAGGAAATGACCTGATGGCTTATGGAGGTAATGTACGTGACTACTGGAAAGGACTGATTACCTATACCGATACATACATGATTGATAATAGTAGCAACGAAGGCCTCTGGAAATGGTTGTATGTAGCACTTTCCACCATCAATACAAGTATCAACTCGATTAATGCCGCAGATTTTCATTCGGAAAGTAAGCGCAGTGAACTTCTTTCGGAAGCTCACGCTTTGCGTGCCTTTTATTTACATCAGATTGTTGAAATCTATGGACCTGCCGCATATTATGCTGAGATGCCTATTACCAGTCCGGAAGAGATAGGAGGAACTCAACCGGGGATTGCTGCTTTTTATAAGCGTATTCTTGCAGACCTGGAGATTGCAGACCAAAGTCTGAAAGCACCTTCCGAAGTACGTTCATCAAATTTCGGGCGTATGGATCAGGGTATTGCCAAGGCCATTCGGATGCGTGTCTTGATGTCTCTGGCAGCTTATGATGAAACATTGATCGGTGAGGTTGGGATGCAGAACAAAAAGCACTGTTATGAAGAAGCGGTGAGAGTGGCTACCGAATTAAAGAATGACTATGGATATAAATTAGAAAGTGATTTCAGTCGCATCTTTTCACCGGATAATACTGAAAATAGTGAGATTATCTGGTCCATACAATATGGCAACACGACATTTGATGCTCAGAATAATTTCATCCATCGTTATTGGGTTTCACAGGTAAACCGTTCGGTGCGTTCTTATTCTAAGACAATCAATGGTCTGCAAGCGCATAGTGTCTTCTATGGTCGTGAATATCGTGCTGTGATGCCTACTTATTATTTTATTCATGTATTTAATAAGTATGATAAGCGTCGTGATGCAACTTTTATATCAGGTTACTGCCGTACTGACGATTGGAATGAACTACCAGATTTTTCGGACACTTTATTGATCCGTGCACTCGATGTTCTTCCTCAAGAAGTTAAGTCGGCTTATGAGGATAGAGGTATTATCTGTGATGATGTAGCCGATATTTACGATATAGAAACGGGAGCAGTCCTTAATAATTCCAATGTTCGTAGTTGTGCCAATAATGTGACTAAATGGCTGGATAGCAGTCGGTCAACTGCAAAACAGGAATATGCCTATAAGGATGCAATCTTGATTCGGTTGGGAGAAGTCTATGTGACGTTGGCAGAAGCGTATACCCGTCTAGGCAGGAAAGATGAAGCGGCACAGGTGATAATGGAACTCCGTCAACGGGCTTTGATGCCAGGACACGAAGAAGCATTGACTGTAAATCCGGAAGATATTGATATTTCATTTATTCTGGATGAAGGAGCCCGTGAACTGGGAGGGGAACTCTTCAGATGGCAAATGCTGAAACGTGCGCTGGACAAAGATGCATTCTGCCAATGGATTAAAGAGAAAAATCCCGATACAAATCCGGAAAATGGAGTAAATGGAATAGGGATTAAACCCTACCACATTAATCGTCCGGTACCCTTGTCCACTATTAATAGTTACAAGGTTCTGAATATAGAGTTTAAGCAAAACGAAGGTTATGCACAATAATTAGAAAACAAAACAATATGAAGAAGCTTTTATTACTTACAATTTCAATTCTGATATGTGTGTCCATGAGTGCCCAAAATCCACCGATTACTCCGGCGTGGGCTTTTGAACATGTAGCGTGGGAAGATAGTATTAATACGGCGGATGGGGCAAAAGCACTCGTCGACGGGTATTTAGAACGTAATATTCCGGTAGGTGCTGTTATCATTGATAGTCCTTGGAGTACGACCTATAATGACTTTAACTGGGACACGCAACGCTATTCGGACCCGAAGGATATGATTAATTATTTTAAGAGTAAAGATGTGAAGGTGCTTCTATGGCTTACAGGAGCAGTCAATATAAAGTGTAAGGATACCCGTTTTCAAAAAAGCGATACGTATGATGAGGTCGTTTCTAAAGGGTATGGCATAAATCAGGGTAAGCCGCATGTCTGGTGGAAAGGAGAAGGGGTACATATCGACTTTACAAATAAAGAAGCAGTAGCTTGGTGGTATAAGCAACTGGATAAAGTCTTTATCGATGGTGTCTATGGCTGGAAGGTCGATCAGGGAGAATTCTGGTTTGGAGATATTCTCGATACGTCTATTGGTCAGATGAGTAATGAGCAGTTCCGCCCTTATTACTACGATGCTATGTACGATTATACGGTAAAAAAGAACCCGCAAGGCATCATTATCGCTCGTCCCTATTCACATCAGGGAGGTTATGCAGCCAGTGTGGAAAAGATGAATATGGGATGGTGTGGAGACTTTTCCGGTGACTGGAAGGGTTTGAAACTGCAAATTCAGAATATTTATCAGTCGGCAAAGCGTGGCTATGGTTCACCGGGATGCGAAGTTGCTGGTTTTTTCATGAAGCGTTCCAATAAAGAGCAGTTTGTGCGCTATGCACAATTTGGATGTATGACCGCCTGTATGATTAATGGCGGTGAGAATGGCGCTTTCAGTAATCATCTGCCTTGGTGGCATGGCACAGACGTAGAGAATATCTATCGTTATTGTGTTGTTTTGCATGATGAACTGATTCCCTATTTATTTTCAACAGTTGTGGATGCACATTTGCATGGTGGGTCTTTGATAAAAAATGCATCTTATGAGGAAGAAAGCCATCAGGTGGGAGATTATTTATTTACCAAAGCTATCACGTCGGCTGATAACCGTGTATCGTTTCATCTTCCTTCCGAAGGAGAATGGATTAATTTCTATGATGGGACTAAGTATGCTCCCGGCAGTTTGATAGAGGAAGTGTATGCGTTAGAGCGTTTTCCCTTATTTGTGAAGGCAGGAGCCATTCTGCCGCTGAATGTAACTAGTGGGCTAACCGGACTGGGTGATGCTTCGATGGTGGGACGCAAAACTATCATGATATATCCTAATGGGACCGCTACTCGTCAGCTGCATCTTCCGTGTGGAGATGGCATTGAGTATGAAGATTGTCTGGTGACTTATGATGAGAAGACGGGTAAACTGAAAGTTAGCAGTGGTACATCTCAGAAATATACTTTTATTTTAAAGAATATGCCGTCTGTGAAGAAAGTGAAGAATGTTGCCTCTTGGAAGTATAATGCTGAAAAGCAGGAACTCCGTATTGATGTCGAAGGTAGTACTTTAGACATAGAAATACGTTGATAGCTATAGGAGGGATGGACGTGTTTCTCTTTAGTGGAAGACACGTCCATTTTCTATTTCTTCTGTTTTATATACTCCGACGGTGCCATTCCATATTCTTCCTTGAAGCAATTCCGGAAATATCCCAAGTCATTGAAACCGCTTGCATAAGCCGCTTCCGAAACATTGAGTCCTTCTTCCATCAATAAGCGCAAGCTGTTTTTCAGTCTTATTTTCCGGATGAACTCATTTCCTGATATGCCTGTTAGCCCCTTTATCTTCCGGTAAAGGGTGGAGTGGCTCATGTTCATCTTGCCTATCATGAAAGGCATGTCCAATTGGGGTGTGTCGATATTTTCTTCCACTATTGCAGTAAACCTGTTCAGGAATTCTTCGTCCAACCGGCTTAGTTGCATTGTTTCCTGAACTTGTTCCGGTTTCAACTCTTTGGTACGGTTGGTTATCAGCAGGGCTAACTTCTTTCGTGATTCCAGCAAATTGTGAACACGGCTGTGCAGCAACTTGGCGCTGAATGGTTTCGTAAGATATGAGTCGGCACCGCTTTCATAACCCTCCTCCTTGTCTTGAATGGAGTCTTTGGCCGTCAATAGAATGACGGGGATATAGCTGGTGCGAACATCTTCTTTTATCAGTTTGCATAATTCAATACCATCCATTACAGGCATCATAATGTCGCTGATAATGATGTCAGGGATATATTTCAGTGCTTGTTCTACTCCTTCTTTTCCGTTAGTTGCAGTCATTATGTGGTAGTTGTTGCTGAAAGAAGTAGCGATGTATTCGCGAATATCATCATTATCTTCTACAACCAGTATTACCGGACAAGTATCATTGTCTTCCTCTTTTAAGCTTTCCGTTTTTTCTGGAATACTTTCCGTTCTGTCTTCTTTATGCAAGGCATCGGGATAAGTATTCTCAGTAAGAATCCGGAAAGTGAAAGTCGTTCCTTTACCCGTTTCACTTTCTACATGCAGACTGCCTTTGTGAAGGTCGGCCAGTGATTTGACTAATGCAAGGCCGATGCCTGTGCCTGACGCCTGATGTTTTCCTTTCGCCTGATAATAACGGTCGAAGATATGTGGCAGTGCGTCAGCATCTATTCCGTATCCGGTATCGCTGACCACTATTTCTGTATATTGTTTGCCTTCCTGATTTATCGGATGCATAATCAGGTTGATTTCTCCTTCCGGGGTGTATTTTATGGCATTTGATAACAAATTATCCAGTATGGTAGAGATGATATCAGTATCAAAATAAAGTTTAGTCTTTGAGGGCTGAACACGGATGTGGAATTTTACTTTATCATTCCGGTTCAATTCTTTGTAACGCAAACCTATTTCTGTAATCAGACTACTTAAATCTCCTTTGGTTACTGTTAGTTTTCGGTTTTGTGTTTCCGTTTTGCGGAATTCCAGTATTTGGTTGATAAGGTTCAATAACCGGATAGCACTGCTGTGAATCATCTTGATTTTATTACTATAAAAAGCAGGTACGTTAGAATCATTGACTAAATCTTCCAGTGGACCGAGTATCAACGTTAATGGTGTGCGCAGTTCGTGTGTAATATTGGTGTAGAAGCGCAGACGTTCGTTGTTAAGTTCCTGTTCGTTTTGGCTTTTCTTTTTTTCCAGTTCAAGGGAGTTTTCCAGCATGAGTTTACGTTTGTAAAAACGGAACCAGATATACACACATAATAATACCAGCAGAATATACAATACTTTCGCATACCATGTCAGCCATAAAGGCGGATGGATGTGTACTTGTAATGTGGCTATATGACTATCGTCCCACTCCTGATTTCTTAACCTTGCTTTTACTTTGAATGTATATTCTCCCGGGGAAATATTGCGGAAAGTAATCATGTTTTCTCCTAAAGTATTGGTCCATGTATTTTCCAGTCCGTCAATCATATATGCATATTCCACCTGTCCGCTTTGCGAATAGTCCGGTACGGTGAATGAGATGCGGAAAGAATTCCGGTTATAGGGCAGGTTGATGCTTCCCTCAGAGGTCGGAATGATAGTTCCTTCATTACGACTTTCTATCTGGTTGTTCAGACTTCTGCATTCGATAATCTGTACAGGAGCCACTTGGCGTTCTGCGATCAGATTTTCCGGATTGAAATAGCAGACACCGTTTAGCGAACCGAAATAGAGTGTGCCATCTTCTGCCCGGCAGGCCGAACCTTCAATAAAGTTTCCCATAGGTATGCCGTCACGATAGTCGTAACTGTCGAATTTCTTCTTTTGCTTATTCCAAAAGGATATTCCATCGTTGGTACTGAGCCAGATATTTCCGGATGCATCTTCCTGAATGGCACGTACGAAGGTGTCTTCAAGTCCTTGCTCATAACCGTATGCTTCAAACTCTTCCGGACGGGCTGTATCTTTAATGTATCCTATTCCGTTGCGTGTGGCAGCCCATACGCCCCCCTGAGAATCCATGTAAAGACTATTGATGGCATTAGAGCAGAAGCGAGTGCCTTTGTTCAGTTTGGCTACCAGCTTGTTTTTTTTGTCAAGGACAGCTATTCCTCCGCCATAAGTACCTATCCACAACTTACCTTGCCTGTCGCGGAGAATGCCATATACTGATCGGTCTGGCAATAACCGGTTGATTTCGTCTTCTTTGCGGAGAGTACCGTTGCTGTAGCTGTATATTCCATATTCGGCGCCTATCCATATTTTTTCATCATTTTCTTTGAAAAAGGTGATGATATCTACATCCGCCATATCCAATGGAATACGTTCGATACGTTCGTTACGGATATTGAATTTTAGAAGACCGTCGTCGTATACTCCAAGTAATAATGCGCCTTGTTGGGTGCTAATGATGGAAAACACTTGTCCGTATGGTCTTGAAAGTTGTTTGGTTATATCTATACTTTTCAGGAGTTTATTGTCTTTGAATAATGTTATTTCATTCTCACCGCCCAGCCAGATTTGATTGTTCTCATCCTTGCAGAGTCCCCATACAGGCTTGTGCTTGGTGATATTCCCTTTTTCGGTCATATAGGGCAATATGTGGAATTCCGGTTGGCTGTGGCTGATAAAATCTATACCGCTACTGTAATTGCCTATCCAGATATTTCCGAAAGAATCCTGTAACAAGGTGCGTATATTTCCTGATGTAACCCCGTGCTTGCTATTGTCGGCGGTGATATTATAGAACTGCACCTTTTCAGGACTCTTAAAAGTTATACTGTGTAAATCGAGTATACTGATTCCGCCGATATCACTGGCAATCCATAGCGTGCCGTCATTCATTTCTTTGATATCGTAAATATGGTCGGCAATCAGAGAATGAGGGTTATCGGATTCATGCCTGAATACGGTAAACTCTTCTGTTTTCGGGTTAAATAAACCCAATCCCCTGTTGGTACCTACCCAAATGTTTTGCAAATGATCTTTATAAATGGAATAAATACTGTTTCCGGGCAAACTTTGCGGATTATTGTTTGTATGACTGAGTTTACGTACTGTTTTGTTTTTCAGGTTTATAATACTCATTCCGCTTTGGGCGTGTCCGATGTAAAGATGCCCTTCTCCATCATCGAAACAACACCAGTTGGATTTATTCAGGTTCTCTATACCCATATCAGCGAGCGATGTGAATGTGTGGCTATGTTTATCGTAATGAACAATGTTCCCGTAATGTGGAGTCAGCCAGATTCCCCCATCGGAGGCATGAGACAAGTGCACGATATTATCCGCCCTTACCTCGTCTCTGGATGTGTAAGAGTAGAATTGATAAGTGGAACAGTCCAATGCGCTTATACCGTCGAATTTTCCACCTATCCATACCACATTTTCTGTTTCGTCATATAGTAGTACATTTAGTGCATCATTGATTAATTGTGAGTTGTTACTTTTATAGGTGGTGAAGTTGCATCCGTCAAACCGGTTCAGTCCAAGTTCTGTTGCCACCCAGATGCAACCTTGTTTATCTTGTGCAATGTCGCGGACATAATTGTTCGACAATCCGTCTTCTACGCCCAGATGTCGCAAGGTATAAGGTTGTGCCATGCCATCGATACAGAATAGCAGCCGGCACAGCAAGAATAGAAGAAGTTTGTAGCTTCGCATGATTGTTCCTATTTTAGGGTTGTCTTTGCAACAAATATACGATAAATCTGTATTTGATGTACTTGTTGCTTTGGTTTTGCCCAATTTGCCCTTGTGATTTGACGAATTTGCCTTGCCTTTGTATTGCTGTAATGAGCACTCTTGTCCTTTTTCTCATTTCGTTGGCTTGTTGTGCAGAAATAAATAAAAGTAGGCTGACACTCTTAGTTAGTTTGTTGATAATCAATGAATCACATTTACATTCTATTTACGCCATAATGTAAAAGCATTTACCGCCGTATGTAACGACCTTTACCCCTTATTGTAACGGTCTTTACCTCGGTATGTAACGACCTTTACCTCGGCATGTAAATGGAGTTACCGTGTGGGGTGAACCAAGTTATCATTTGGAGTAATGTAAGATAATCCATATCGGTTCAGTAAAGCTCCCCGGAGAGATTGGTCAAAGAGTGGGAGAAAACAGTCATGACGAATTTGTCCTTTCTTGAAAGTGAATTTGTCCCCTATGCTTTCTTTATTACTTCGATATCTTTGCATATCCCATAACGGGACCAGTTTTTGAGATTCTATTAACCTTATTATTATTATCTAATTTAAAAGGAAAACAATGAAATCAGATTCTTTTAGAAACAATCGGAAGGCGCTTGCGGCCTTATTGCTTTGCACTGGTTTCATTGCCGGACAACCCCTCACGGTGAGGGCTACGGGCAATGAACAAAGTGTGCAAACGGTTCAACAACAAATCAAAGTTTCCGGAACTGTAAGTGACGCGATGGGGCCGGTTATCGGTGCCAGTGTTGTAGAAAAAGGGAATACATCTAATGGCACTATTACTGATGTCAACGGTAACTTTTCTCTTTCAGTACCTTCCGGTGCAACGCTTCTCATTTCCTATATAGGATATAAAGCGCAGGAAGTACAGGCAGTGGCAGGCAGAGTTATTGATGTGACTTTGAAAGAAGATACTGAAATGCTTGATGAAGTTGTGGTGGTAGGTTTTGGTACTCAGAAGAAGGTGAACCTGACCGGTTCGGTGGGAATTGCTACAGCGAAAGAGTTGGAATCACGTCCGGTATCATCGGCAACACAGGCTTTGCAAGGCTTGGTTCCGGGTCTGAAAATTACGACAAATACAGGGCAGTTGGGGAAAAATATGGATATATCAGTGCGTGGCACGGGTACGATTGGTGATGGATCGAGTGGTGCACCCCTTATTCTGATTGATGGAATGGAAGGAGATATTAATACGGTGAATCCCCAGGATATTGAGAATATATCAGTCTTGAAAGATGCTGCCGCTTCTTCTATTTATGGTTCACGTGCTCCTTTTGGCGTGATTCTTGTAACTACAAAAAAAGGTAAGGAAGGTAAAATATCTGTCAATTATAACAATAGTTTCCGGGTTTCCAGCCCAATCAATATGCCTGAAGCGATGGATTCTTATTCGTTTGCAGTCATGATGAATTATGCAGGTGTCAACCAGGGAGTAGGGCAAGACTATACTAATGATGTGTTGCAAAAAATGCTTGATTTCCAAGCTGGAAAACTACAGTATGGACTTGATGAAAAGAATAGTTCAGCATGGGAAGACCGTTGGACGAAAGGATATGCCAATACTGATATTTGGAAGGAAACTTATAAAAGTTCCGTATTCTCGCACGAACATAATATGAGTGTGACGGGAGGTAGTGAGAAGATGTCCTATTATGCTTCTTTCAATTATTTGGATCAGGATGGTTTGATACGGTTTGGTGAAGAAGGACAGAAACGCTACAATGCCACCGGTAAAATTAATGCTACTCTTACGGACTGGTTGAAATTTAATTGGAGCACTCGTTTTACACGTACTGACGGTTGGAGACCAAGAGCATTTACAGATAGTTATTATGATGGTTTGGGAAGAGGGAACTGGCCCAATTTGCCTGTCTACGATCGTAACGGACATATCAATCAGGATGGTCCTCGCCAGTTGGCCGAAGGCGGTCAGAGAAATCAGCAAATTGACCGTCAATATTATCAGGGTGCTTTTATTCTGGAACCTGTCAAGAATTGGATTACTAATGTTGAGTTCAATTATCGTATCAAAAATGATCATGTGAAGGAAGCTACACTTACTTATTATAATTATGATCCGCAAGGCAATGAAATTAATAATGGTAGTCAAAGTACCAGTTTGTTTGAGTCACAACTTAAGGAGAATTATTTGAATCTGAATGTATATAGCTCCTATTCCCATAGTTTTGCAGATAAACATAATTTTAAGGTCATGGCTGGATTCCAGGCAGAGAAGATGAAACAACATTATTTCTCTGTTACTAAATATGGTTTAATAACGGAATCAGAGGACTTTTGGGAGTTTGATCTGACTAATGGTCTGGATGGTAAAGGCAGTCCAAAGGATACGGGAGTGACCGGTTATACTAATGAATGGGCAACCGCTGGTTTCTTTGGCCGATTGAACTATGATTATTTAGGACGCTATTTGTTTGAGGTGAATATGCGTTATGATGGAACTTCTCGTTTTCGTCGTGGTAGTCGTTGGCAATTGTCTCCTTCTTTCTCTGCGGGATGGAATATTGCCCAAGAGGAATTTTTTGCTCCTGTCAATCCTATTATTGATCAATTGAAACTGAGATTTTCGTATGGAGAATTAGGTAATCAGAATACAAACTCATGGTATCCTACTTATCGTGTGATGGATTTGGGAGCATTGAATGGTGACTGGATTCAGAATGGCGCGCGTCCTAATACTGCCGGAGTGGGAAGTTTGATCAGTACATCATTGACTTGGGAAAAGGTGCGCACATGGGATATAGGTTTGGATTATGGTTTGTTCAATAATCGTTTGTCCGGTTCATTTGATTATTTTATCCGTTATACCAAGAATATGGTAGGACAGGCTGAACAGCTTCCTAATACATTGGGAATAGAAGTTCCGAAAAAAAATAATTGTGATTTGAAAACCAAGGGATGGGAGATTTCACTTTCGTGGAAAGATCGACTGAATAACGGTCTGAATTATGGAATCAGCGTATCGTTGTCCGATCAAATAACCTATATAGACAACTATCCGGGTAATAAGACCGGGTCTCTTTCAAGTTATATATCGGGACATAAAATCAATGAAATATGGGGATATGAAACTATTGGTATAGCAAAATCTCAGGAAGAGATGGATGCTCATATAGCTTCTTTACCTAATGGCGGACAGAGTGCTGTTGGCTCTCAATGGGCTGCCGGAGATATGATGTATAAAGATTTGAATAATGATGGAAAAATCAGTTCCGGAGCGTCTACATTGGATGATCATGGTGATTTGAAATTGTTGGGCGACGCTAATCCGCATTATTTTTATGGTATTGACCTTACCGCCAGTTGGAAAGGATTTGATTTCCGTTGTTTTTTGCAAGGAGTTGTCAAACATGACTTTTGGCCAGGTAGTTCATCTTATTTCTGGGGAGTTCGTGGAGGATATAGTAAATGGTATACCATTGGTTTAAAGGAGCATGGTGATTACTTCCGTGATGAACCTCTCGGATTGGAAGGACATGAATTATCTGTTAATTTGGATTCTTATTATCCGAGACCTATTTTCTCTCAATCGTCTGATGGTACGAGTTTCGGGGCAAAGAATCAAAAGGTACAAAGCCGTTATATGCAAAATGCGGGTTATATGCGCTTGAAAAATTTGCAATTGGGCTATTCTTTACCTGCATCTCTATTACAAAAGGTAGGCGTATCCAATTGCCGTATTTTTGTTTCCGGTGAAAATTTATTGACTTTTACATCTTTGAATTCTTTGTTTGATCCTGAAACTTGTACAGGTGGTTGGGGTGGTAATGCTTATCCACTTTCTTCTACATGGTCTTTCGGTTTAAGTTTAACTTTTTAATCTACATGAAAAATGAAAACGACTAAATATATAGCATTAACAGCCCTCATGCTGGGCGGCATGTTTACAGCATGCGATGATTTCCTTGATATGGAGCCCAGGTCCGACCTTGCTCCCGAGACTTACTTTACGGATGCCTCACAATTGCAGGCTTATGCCGATAAATGGTATACAAGTGTTCTTCCTTCTTGTCCTGGTAACTCTTATGGCATTTATGCCAACGATCAGGGTACGGATAATCAGATTGCAGAAAGTGCTCCTTCTTATTTTTTTCCGGGTGAATGGAAAGTACCTAATAGTAGTGGAAATTGGAGCTTTAAAACGATTTATAATCTGAACTTCTTTTTTTCCTATGTATTGCCTAAGTTTGGCGAAGATTTATCGGGAAGCCAAAATACCATTGCCGGTGATTTACAGAATGTGAGACACTATATCGGAGAAATGTATTTTTTACGTGCACTCGAATACTTCAACCGTTATCAGCAATTTGGGGATTTTCCTATTATAACCGAGCCTTTGGCTGATGATATGTTGGTTTTGACTGAAGCGGCCAAGCGTTCTCCACGTAATGAAGTAGCAAGGTTCATTCTGTCAGACTTGGATAAGGCAGCTGTATTGCTGGCTGGAAAAGATATGCAGAAAACCCGTATTAATAGGGATGTAGTTTTATTACTTAAATCGCGTGTGGCTCTCTATGAAGGTACATGGTTGAAGTATTTTAAAGGTACGGCTTTTGTACCTAACGACGAAGGATGGCCGGGAAAGAGCAAAGAATACAATGCTAATTATCAATACCCCAGCGGAAGTATAGACAATGAAATTAATTGGTTCCTGGATGAGGCTATGGCTGCTTCAAAAGAAGTAGCGGAGAAATATAAAGATCGGTTAACTGAGAATACGGGTATATTGAAACAAGATGTGAATACTCCGGAGAATCCTTTCTTTGCAATGTTTGGTTCAGAGGATTTGTCTGGTGTAGACGAAGTTTTGATGTGGCGCCAATATGTATCGGGTTTAGGCAGTGGACAAGATGTAGCTTTGGCGGCAGATGAGGGAAACTGGGGAGTTGGTATGACGCGTGGATATGTACAAAACTTCTTGATGGCTGATGGACTTCCTGTTTATGCTCATGGTACTTATGCTGATGGTGACGGTTATTATAAAGGAGACAAAACGATTAATGATGTACGTCAGAATCGGGACAGTCGTCTGAGTCTTTTTCTGAAAGAACCGGGGCAAAAGAATGTTTTAGTGGAGAGTGTAACCGGGCTTACTAATATTTGGTTGAATGAACCCTATCCTGATATAACGACAGGTTCTTTGCAATATGCCTATACAACAGGATATGCATTACGTAAGGGAGGTGCTTGGGATAGTAAGTATCTGGTTCAGAATAAGGGTTATTTAGGACTTGTCATATATCGGTCGGTAGAGGCGTTGTTGAACTATATGGAAGCCAGTTATGAGAGAAAGGGAACCCTTGATGCTTTGGCGCGTGAATATTGGCAAAAACTTCGTAGCAGGGCTTTAGTTAGTACAGATATTGATGCTACTATAGTGGCAACTGATATGAATAAAGAGGCTGAAAACGACTGGGGAGCCTATTCTGCGGGACAGATATTGACTGACAAAACACTATATAACATTCGTCGGGAACGTCGTTGTGAACTTCTTTCCGAAGGTTTCCGTTGGATGGATTTATGTCGTTGGAGAGCTATGGATCAGATGCTTACTGAACCTTATATCCCCGAAGGTTTTCATTTATGGAATACACCTATGCAAAACTGGTATAATGATAATGCAGGAAATACTATGTTGATATATGGAAATGATAGCAAAGCCAATGTTTCTTCACCGGATGACAGTGAATATCTCCGTCCTTATAGAAAAAGAAGTAATCAGATTTGTCATGATGGTTTTGTCTGGAAAATGGCTCATTATTTGGAACCTATCCGAATAGATCAATTCCTCATAACATCGACTGATGGACGTTCGGTTGAAACTTCTCCTATTTATCAAAATCCATATTGGCCTGTTACAGCCGATATGCCTGCTGAGAAATAAATATTAGAATAAAAACAGGTTATCCGCATACTTTGCTCAAATATGCGGATAATCTTTAACTATAAAAGGATGATTGTGAAGCCAAAATATAGATGGATTTTAGTTTGTGTCTTGCTGTTAAATGTCTCTTTATTACTGGATGCTAAAAATCGTATTTCTGAAAGTAAGAAGAACGTGAATGTGGTATCATGGGTTGATACGAGTTTGGAAGGAGCACAGAAATACGTATTGCGGGTAGGTGGAACTCCTTATTATATGATTAATATCCAGATACGGCTTGATTTGTTGCGTTATTCCGAGAAATGGAGTGATGCCGCTTGTGAAGCCTTGGTTGCACAGGCTGCGGCCGATGGATTTAATACAGTTTCCATTCCCGTACATTGGTATGAAGTAGAACCGGAAAAAGATAACTTTGATTGGAAGATTTTGGATGAATACCTGACATTGGTGAATAAATATGGGCTGAAGATGGAAATACTGTGGTTTGGTGCCAATAGTGGAGGTCATGTGCAATGGCTGAGTCGTTCGAAAGAGATGCCGAACCATCTGCGTACTCCTGACTATGTACTTTACTCTCCTGCGCCAGATTCAAAAGAAACGACAAGTGATTACCGCATCCGTCGTGATATGTCGGATTATAGCATGGATATGACAGATGAACGTTTATGTGCAAGAGAAACATATGTGTTAGGAGTGGTGATGAAGCATATAAGTGAATGGGATAAAGCTAATGGGAACAAACATCCGATTATCGGCGTGCAGATAAACAATGAAGCAATTGGACAGAAGGGACTATTCGCAAACTCCGAAGTCATTTCTTATTTAAGTAAAGTGGCAAGTGCTGTGAAGCAATCTGACTATGTTGTGTGGACACGGGCCAATTGCGTGTATTGGAATGTCATGGCTCGTGTGTATGGGAATGAGGAACGTCGTATTTCGAAAGAAGGTACAAACCTTGATTTTATGGGTATCGATACTTATCGGCATCATTTCTCATCAGACACCTCGTTTGTGGCGAGTATGAGGTGCAATATGCCTTATGTGGGTAAGAATTTTCGTATGATAATGGAGACTAATACGAATGTGCCTTATGCTGCGCAGATGCATTTGGCAGCTTTGTCTGGAAATGCTGCTTTTGACTTTTATAGTATTGAAAGTTTGTATGGAAGGGATGGAGAGCTAGTAAAGCCCTTAGTTGCCTATCTTGAGGATATCCGTTTGGTTAATAAGATATTGAGCAGTGACAGGGTTGATCTTGCTATAAATGCCCACGGTTATGGTCTGTTTGTACACAATTGGGAAGGAGGAAATTCTACTCCAAGTGTCAGTAATGCAGGAATTGTGTTTGAGCCTAATTATCCGACATCTCAAGGCATAAGTATTTTGAGGAGTAATACCGAACTTGTGTTAATGAGTTCCAAAGGAGGGCGTTTTACACTTCCAGACGGTATTGATATACTTTCTGCCAGCAAAGGTTATTTTGATGATAATAATTGTTGGGTAAATGAGGGGGAAGTTCTTTTGTCTTCATCAGTACTCTTCGATGCATCTCCTTCCACTAGCAGGTCTTTGTCTGTGGAAGCTGGTACAACGGTACTGCTTATTTGTAAAGACTTAGGACTTACTATTCCTTATGTCATTTATCAAGCAGAGAATGCTATCCTTTGTGCTGGGGCGAAATCAGATGCTGCAATTGAAGGCGTTGGCTTTGCCGGGAATGGATATGCACAACTACCTTCTTCTGAAGGTGCGTGTATCATTTGGAAGAGAGTTGATGGAAAAATTGGTGGTAAGAAAACTTTAAAAATAAGATATTCTAATGGGAGTGGAAAAACGGTCAAATGCCTGCTTTTTGTGAATGGAAAGATGCAGATGATTCAATTGGAAGATACCGGTTCTTGGACTAATTATCGTACAGTAGAAACTATGGTAACTCTTAATGCTGCTATGGACAATCTGATAAAATTAGAATCCACAGGAAATTATAAACGGGTGAATCGTGTGGTCTATCCATTATCTGCAGGAAATATTGATGAGTTACAACTATTTTGAACGGATAATGATATGAATAATCCTAAAAATAAGAAAGGAAGAAAATCAAAATGAAAATCGGATATATTTTGTTATTAAGTATCTGTTTGCCACTAATGGTGACAACTGGGTATGCGCAGGTACGATTAGAGGTGGATGCAAGTAAGAAAATCGCTACTGTAAGTAAATTGTTCAATGGAACCAATATTGAAGACTTGAACAACCAAACCAATGGAGGTGTTTTTAGCCAGCTGTTACATGGTGAGGCCTTTGAAGAGAATATCGATATTGATTTTCTGAACGTGAAACGTGCTGATTACTCAAAACTCTATGTAGTGCTTGATGAAAGACGTATTCCGCATCTTATTACTCAAAGTGATATTTATCATCGGGTTAATTGGAATAACTTGTCAGAGAAATATGATTTTTATTCCAAAGATATTTATGATGCTACTCCGTTCGAGAAGCCCAAAATCATTTCAGGACTGAAATTCACTGGACGTTTCTTACCTTTTGATTCACTTCCGGCTAATATTCAACAGATAATGTTGGAACGGATTAACGGTAATGAACAGATAACTAAATATTGGAGTAAAATAGTAAGCGGACAACCCGAATACAGTTATAAACTGATACGTGATGGTAAGGCTTATATAGGTAGGCAAACACAGCAGATAAATTTTATCAGTGGTACAGGCGAAGTGGGTATCAGCAATTTTGGTCTTTATCGTATGGGGATTTGTTATGAGAAAGGAAAGCCTTATGACGGTGTACTGCGTATAATGGCTGAAAAACCTACCAATGTTTATATTTCCCTAAGAGATGAAAATGGACAGATACTGGATGAGAAATCTTATATATTGGAAGGTAATGGTAATTATGAAAAAGTACAGTTCAATCTGACTCCTTCTGCTTATACGGCTAATGGCAATTTTTGCATAACTTTAAAGCAACCGGGTACACTTAATTTGGGCTTTGCTTTTTTGCAGCCGGGCGATTGGGGGCGTTCGAACGGATATCCTTTACGCAAATCTTTCATAGATGCATTGAAAAAGCAGGGTATCACTGCTTTCCGTTATAATGGTTCCATGGTGGACGTAGGAGCCGATAAATTCCTTTATCGTTGGAAAAAAATGCTTGGACCTGTTGATGAACGTCGAGTATTGTTTCGCTCAGGTTTTAACGTTTATGCTACTCACAGTTTTGGTATCATCGAAATGCTTCAAGCCGCTGAGTGCATTAATGCTGTAGCAATTATCGGTATGAGTATGGATGAAACAGCTGAGGATATCCGGGATTTTGTAGAATATGTTAATGGAGAGGTTACTTCAGAGTGGGGAGCACGTCGTGCAGCAGATGGCCATCCGATACCATATAATTTAAAGTATATTCAAGTGGATAATGAACGGCGTATTTCCCGCGGATATGTGGAATGTGTAAAGAAGTTTGCTAAAGCAGCTTGGTCGGTGGATCCTGATATGTCTATTATGGTTTCATTGAATATTAGTAGAAACAGATATATACGTGGAAATCAGAATTATGCGTTAGCTTCGGAATTGGTGGGATGGTTTATAGCTCAAGGTAAAGGCGATAAGTTTGCATGGGATTCACATTATAGTGGCAGTCGTAGCTTTGCTGGTGATAAAGAGTGGCTTGAGAGTGAGATGGGAATAGACTTGCAGCGTGAGTTGGCTAAAGATTATCCCGGTTTTAAATTGAATTTATGCCCTATGGAAGAAAATGGGTCTCGTTGTGATTGGGATCGTGGTTTGGCTCATGCCCATAATTGGATTGTGTTGCAACGTTATGGTGATTGTTTCAAGATGATGGGGACAGCTAATACGTTTCAACCACACGGATTGCATTATATGTGGGATCAGGGACGAATTCACTATACATCAGATAAAGTATGGTTTCAGCCGTCGGCTTATATAGATGAATTAATGATGAAGTCGTGGAAACCGAATGTGGTGAAGACAGTTAGCAGTGATGAGCAGAAGATTGATCTTACAGCAAAGATAGATGATAAAGGTAATGAACTGACACTTTATATTGTAAACATGACTGATCAACCCCAAGAGAGCGTGATAAATGTGAAGGGCTTTGGAAAGGTGAGAAGCAAGGCAAAAGTCATATCTATGGGAAATTGTGAACTCACAGAATACAATACTATAGATAAACAAGATAATGTGGTTCCTCAATTTTCAGAATTAAGTATGGATGATATTGTAACTTATACATTTCCTAAATATTCTTATACAATGATTACCCTGCGGAAAAAATGAGGAAGAACTGTAGGATTATTAAAAATAAAATAGGTGAAAACGTTATGAAAAATACTTTATTAATGAGATGGTTACTGGTATTCTGTATTTCTACATTTTCATTGCTGCCTTTGTGGGGACAATATCGAGAAATAAAGGTAGATGCTCCTTTCCGTATGGAGGTAATTAAAGAATTTATTTATCCTTCAAGGAGTTTTTCTATAGAGGAGTATGGTGCTATAAAGGGAGGACAGGTGGATAATACGGATGCCATTGCCCAAGCGATAAATGCTTGCAGTAAAGCAGGAGGTGGTAGAGTGTTAGTGCCTGAAGGGGAATGGCTTACAGGACCAATACATTTGAAAAGTAACGTAAATCTTTATCTGGCAGAGAATGCAGTGTTACGCTTTACTGATAATCCGTCTGATTATTTACCATCTGTAATGACTTCATGGGAAGGTATGGAGTGTTATAATTATTCTCCATTAATTTATGCTTTTGAATGTGAGAATATTGCTATAACAGGCAAAGGAATGCTGAAGCCTAAAATGGATACTTGGAAAGTCTGGTTTGCCCGTCCCGAGGCTCACATGAATGCATTGAAAGAACTTTATACAATGGCATCTACAGATGTTCCTGTAGAAAAACGGGAGATGGCTGTAGACGAGAACCATTTGCGTCCGCATCTGATACAATTCAACCGTTGTAGGAATATCTTACTTGATGGATTCAAAATCAGGGAAAGCCCATTCTGGACTGTGCATATGTATATGTGTGATGGCGGCATTGTCCGTAATCTGGATGTAAAAGCTCATGGACACAATAACGATGGGATTGACCTTGAGATGACCCGTAACTTTTTGGTGGAAGATTGTACTTTCGATCAGGGAGATGATGCGGTGGTAATCAAGGCGGGACGTAATCGCGATGCATGGCGTCTGAATACACCAACGGAGAATATTGTAATCCGTAATTGCGACATTGTAGAGGGGCATACTTTATTGGGCATTGGCAGTGAAATTTCAGGGGGTATCCGTAATGTGTATATGCATGATTGTAAGGTGCCGCAATCCGTCAGAAGGCTATTTTTTGTCAAGACCAATCATCGGCGTGGAGCATTTGTGGAGAACATTCACATGGAGAATATCAAAGCTGGGCATGTACAACGGGTACTTGAAATAGATACAGATGTGCTTTATCAATGGAAAGATATTGTTCCTACGTATGAGGAACGCATTACGCGTATTGATGGCATTTATATGAAAAATGTGACATGTACTTCGGCTGATGCCATTTACGAACTGAAAGGAGATGCCAGATTTCCTGCCAGGAATATAGTGATTGAAGATGTATATGTGGGTGAGGTAAAAGATTTTGTTAAGAAGGTAAATTACACTGAAAATGTGGTAGAAAAGAATGTTTCCTATTCCGTATTGAACCGTACAGGTGATAAATAAATTTGTTTTCTAATAGATAATAGATATGATTAAATTGCTTTTATTAGTAGCTTTTTTTTGTGTAGGGTGTGCAGGAATCTCAAATGAGGGCTCCGGAAAGATTGTTTATAATGGAATCCCTTGGTTTGACAATCAAGGAAATATAGTAAATGCACACGGTGCCTGCATAGTAGAGGATAACGGTAGATATTATCTTTTCGGTGAATATAAATCGGATAAAAGCAATGCTTTTCCGGGTTTTAGTTGCTATTCCTCAGATGATTTGGTGAACTGGAAATTTGAAAGGATAGTGCTGCCGGTACAACCTGACGGTATATTGGGCCCAAATCGTGTAGGTGAGCGGGTAAAGGTGATGAAATGTCCCTCTACAGGAGAATACGTCATGTATATGCATGCGGATGATATGGGATATAAGGATTCTTATATAGGTTATGCTACATGTAGCACAATAAATGGAGAATATAAATTACAAGGCCCTTTACTTCACGATGGAAAACCTGTTAAACGTTGGGATATGGGAACCTTTCAGGATACGGATGGTAAAGGTTACTTGCTTATCCATCACGGGCCTATTTATCGGCTGAGCGATGATTACCGTTCCATAGAGGCAGAAGTAGCTCATGTGAAAGGCTCAGGAGAATCGCCTGCCATGTTTAAGAAAAACGGTATATATTATATGCTCTACTCCAATTTGACCAGTTGGGAGAAAAATGATAATTTCTATTTTACGGCACCGAAAATTGAAGGTCCTTGGACAAAACAAGGGTTGTTTTGTCCGGAAGGAAAGTTAACTTATAATTCACAAAGTACATTTGTCTTTCCGTTGAAACGGGGCAATGACACAATTCCGATGTTTATGGGTGATCGCTGGTCATATCCTCATCAGGCCTCGGCCGCTACTTATGTGTGGATGCCTTTGCAAGTAAATGGAACGCATATTTCCATTCCAGAGTATTGGCAATGCTGGGATATTGACCAACTGAAACCAGTAGATGTATTGCGTGAAGGAAAGTTGGTTCCTGTTTCAAAGATGGAATTTACGCCGGATTGGAAGCAAGATAACGAGGGGGTATCTTCGAATGTTCGGGGCAGTGTTCTGAGTATTCCTTTTAAAGGGACTCATGCTGCGGTGATTGGGGAATCGAATCCTCATAGCGGATACGCAAGAGTGAGTTTGCTGGATGCCAAGAAGGATACGGTGTATGTTTCTTTAGTAGATTTTTATAGCAAATATCCGGAAAAAGCGATTCGCATTATGACTCCAGAGATGCCGGAAGATAGTTATACTTTATTGATAGAAGTGACAGGTATAATGCCAATATGGACGGATAAGACGAAAACTATTTATGGAAGTGATAATAGTTTTGTGACTATTGATAGTATTTATTATTTTTGAGGAGTTAAAAAACAAAGATCGAAGTTATTAAAAACCAGAGCTATGTCATGAAGAACAAACTGATAAAAAGAATCGGGATTTTTGTTTGTCTGTTGATTGCAGTCAATTGTTTATCTGCCGGGAATTTTCCTGTGGAGATACGTATTAATCCCTCTACCGGTGCCATTAGTGAACTGACCTTGAAGGGGGATAATCGTAGTATGAACTGGGTAGTGAAAACTGATGGGACTCAATATCCTTGGGTTAAGGATAACTATGGTTGGGGATTGGGATACTTTACGATGGCTAAAGGAAGAGAAACTGTAAAGCGGGAATGGAGAATGCCTGTGGAAATCAGTCCTGACGGAATGAAGGTTTTATATCGTGAAAGTGATATACGTATTCTGGTAAAAAGAGAAATAAAACAGGGTGATTTGGTAGAAGAATATTCTTTTACCAATGAAGGGAAAGACCCCGTGTCTTTATATGATGTGGCTATTTATACTCCTTTCAATGATAATTATCCGGATGCACAACAATGCATGAATTCCCGTGCTCATACGCATATTTGGAAAGGTGGAAGTGCTGCCTATGTCAATGCTATCCGTATGGGAGCTTTTACTCCCCATCTGGGACTGGTGGTGACGAACGGAGCTATCAGAAACTATGAAATCTGGGAACGTGGACGTAAAAAGGCAAACTCACAGACAAGAGGGGTCATTGCATTGGATCTACCGGATTTATTGTTGAAGCCGGGAGAAAGTTATTCACTGGAATGGCATATCTTTGCTCACAACGGGAATGATGATTTCCGCCATAAGCTTCTGGAAAAAGGGAGTGTACTTGTATCTTGCAATAAATATGTGTTTGAGAAAGGAGAGAAAGCCCGTGTGGAATGCCGGAGTATGGAACCTTTAGAAGCGTGTACTGCTAAAATGAATGGAGTACCTGTCCCCATAAAGCAGGAAGGGAGTCTTTGTTTTGTAGAAGTACCGATGGAACAGGCTGGAGAGGTACGTTTTGATTTCTATTACAATGGAAATAAGCAAACTCATGCAGACTGTCTGGTCATCAGCAATACGGCTGATTTAATCCGAAAGCGTGTTGATTTTATTCGTATCCGTCAACAGATGAACAATTCGTCTGACTTGCGTGATGGTGCTTATATGGTTTATGATAATGAAGGTGATAGCATTTATCTGAATGATACGCCAAACTGTAATCCGGTGGATCGCGATGAAGGAGCGGAACGTTTGGGCATGGGGGTATTACTGGCAAAACAGTATTTGCTGACTAAAGACCCGGAGTTAAAGCAATCTCTTTTGAGGTATGCTAATTTTGTACGCCGGAAACTACAAACGGATAGCTACATAACCTATTCGAGTGTAGACCAGAAGAATCGCAACCGTGGGTATAATTATATGTGGGTGGCAGAACTCTATTTTCAGATGTATAAAGTAACTGGCGATAAACAATTTGTGACTGATGGCTATAAGACTCTGAAATCTATGTTCCAGCAGTTTGGTTATGGCTTTTATGCAATAGGCATTCCTGTTCGGTTGGGGCTACAAAGCTTGAAAGAAGCCGGAATGAAGAAAGAATATACGGATTTGCGGAACGATTTTATAAAGACAGGTGATGTGTTTGTAAAAAATGGTTTGAATTACCCTGCGCATGAGGTAAATTATGAGCAAAGCATTGTGGCTCCTGCCATTCAATTCCTTGCACAACTCTATCTGGAGACAGGCAGTCAGAAATATCTGGATGAAGTGAAACGGCAAATGCCTGTACTGGAAGCATTCAATGGTTTCCAACCCAGCTACCATCTGAATGAAGTTGCGATTCGTCATTGGGATGGTCATTGGTTTGGTAAACGTGAACTGTTTGGCGATACTTTTCCTCATTATTGGAGTACGATAACCGGTGCGGTGTATTATTACTATGCGTTATGTACCGGTGATAGCTCTTATCAGAAGCGTGCGGAAAATGTAGTGAGGAATAATCTCTGTCTTTTCTTCGAAGATGGAAGGGCTTCTTGTGCCTATATGTACCCCTATAAGATTGACGGTGTGAAGGCGGAATTTTACGATTCTTATGCGAATGATCAAGATTGGGCGTTAGTCTATTATCTGTTGGTCAATAAGGGATTATAGAAAAATTGTACTTCTTTATGTACGATAATACATCTAATTGTACGTAGCTCCATACGCCGTATCTATGAACTTACTTATTTTTACTGAAAATTTCTTAGTATGAAAAATCTGAAAATAAAACTACTGTTTGCGCTCTGTGCGATATTACTCTTTTCAGCCTTTATAACGGAAAAGAAAGACGTTATTACCATCTTTATGATTGGTGACTCCACCATGGCCAACAAAAGTCTGAGGAATGGTAATATTGAGCGTGGTTGGGGGCAAATGCTTCCTAACTTCTTGACTGATGATGTTGTGGTTGATAACCATGCTCGGAATGGAAGGAGTTCGCTTAGTTTTATCAATGAAGGACGTTGGGATACGGTTGTTTCAAGGCTGAAGAAAGGTGATTATGTATTTATCCAGTTTGGTCATAATGACGAGAAACCATCGGAGAAGCTGCACACTGACCCGGGAAGTACTTTTGATAATAATCTGCGCCGTTTTGTAACGGAGACACGTGAGAAAGGAGCTTATCCGGTGTTGTTTAATTCAATTGTGCGCAGGAATTTCCCACCGGAAGGGGCAACGGAAAATAAAGGTAGTTATGAGAAAGAAGGAAATGTACTGGTAGATACACATGGCGAATATTTGATTTCTCCCCGCAAGGTAGCTGAAGAAATGGGGGTACCTTTTGTCGATTTGAACGGATTAACCTACGATCTGGTAGTCAGGATGGGAGTGGAAAAATCAAAGGAACTCTTTATGTGGGTGCCCGCGGGTAAGTATGACTTCTGTCCGAAAGGAAAGGTAGATAATACCCACCTGAATATATATGGTGGAAAAGTGGTGGCAGGGATTGCTATTGAGGCTGTAGCCAAAGTAGTGCCGGAACTGGTGCCATATATTCGCTACCGTGATCCGGAAGTATATGTAGCCGACTATAAGGACAATAAGGAATGTGCTGTCAGTTATACTTTTGATGATGGTCTACAGGAGCACTATACGCTTGTTTTCCCCGAAATGGAGAAGGTTGGATTCAAAGGTACTTTCTGGGTATGCGGGAACATTATAGAGAATGAGGCTGCCCGGCAAGGTAAGTCACGTATGACTTGGCCGCAGATGAAAGAAATGTCTGACAAAGGACATGAAATCTCCAATCATAGCTGGTCGCACGCGAATTTGAAGCATCTTAACTCAGATGGAGTGAAAATGGAAATAGAGAAGAATGATAGCATTATTAGAGCAATGATAGGTAAGAAACCTCTAACATTCTGTTATCCGTTCAATGCCTTTGATGAAGTGATATTGCGGAAAGCTTCGGAAGGTAGAGTGGCTACCCGTACAAGGCAATATGGGGTGGGTGGTGATAAATCGAAATCTACAGTTGAATCACTGGATAAATGGGTGAAGGAGCTTATGATTGCCGGTGATTGGGGAGTGGCTATGATACATGGTATCTCTACCGGTTATGATGCTTTCACTTCCCCGAATATATTATGGGAACATTTTCGTAGAGTAAAGAATCAGGAAGACAATATTTGGGTAGGTACTTTCCGTGAAGTAGCGGCTTATGTGAAAGAACGGAAGAATGTACTACTGGATATTGTGAAAAAGAAATCGCAGTGGGTGGTTACACCTTGTTTGTCGCTGGACAAAGAATTATTCGACGAACCTTTGACAATGGTGTTGGATAAGAAAGGAAGGGAAAAAGTGAAGGTGTCTCAAAATGGAAAGAGTCTGTTGCTAAAAGAGCGGGATGATAAGCTGGTCTTTGATTTCAGTCCGTATGGGGGAGCTATAAAAATAAGCTTTCTAACCGAATGATAGAATGTATCTTTGAAAAATAACTTGGAATATATGAAAAAAGGGGTTATCAGTTTAATTTTGCTTTTTATTGCGCAGCTTGGCTGGGCACAGTTTAATTTACGTTCCGGGCAATCGGTTACATTGGCCTGTGATAAAACAGAAGCACAAGTGGTGCAAACTGCTTTGAAATTGTTTATGCGTGACTATCAATCAGTATTTTCAGCTCCTGCCGTTATGAATGTCCGGAAAGGGGATATCATAGTGGGAACTGTAGGAAAAACTTCATTGGTAGAGGCAACTGGTGTGTATCTTTCTTGTCTGAAAGATAAAAAGCAAGCCTTTCTACTGACTGTTTTACCGGATGGAAAACTACTGGTAGCCGGAAGCGATGCACATGGTACAGCTTATGGTATTATGGAGCTTTCCCGCCTGATAGGAGTATCGCCGTGGGAATGGTGGGCGGATGTGGTGCCGGAAAAAAAGACATCTTTTACTTTACCCGCAGATTACCAAACGACACATTCTCCTTCCGTAGAATACCGTGGCATCTTCATCAATGATGAAGACTGGGGATTGATGCCTTGGAGCAGTAAGAATTACGAGCCTGCCGATCAGCAACAAATCGGTCCTAAGACGAACCGTCGCATCTTTGAGTTATTGCTCCGCCTGCGGGCTAACACTTATTGGCCTGCCATGCACGAGTGTACCTTGCCCTTTTTCCTGACAAAAGGTAATCGGGAAGTGGCAGCCGAATTCGGTATCTTTATCGGCTCTTCCCATTGTGAACCAATGGTGTGCAATGCTGCCGGCGAATGGAGAAGAAGGGGAGAGGGCGATTATGACTATGTGAATAACAGTGCCTCCGTTTACAAGTTCTGGAAAGACCGCGTGAAAGAAGTGGCAGGACAAGAAAATATCTATACTTTGGGTATGCGTGGCGTGCACGACGGACAAATGCAAGGAGCTAAAACAGTTGAAGAACAGAAAGCTGTGTTGGAACGCGTGCTTAAAGACCAGCGTGGTTTGCTGGAGAAGTATGTGAATAAAGATGTCACCGCCATTCCGCAGGCTTTCATACCTTACAAGGAAGTACTCGACATTTATAATGCCGGATTGAAGGTGCCCGATGATGTAACGCTGATCTGGTGTGATGATAACTATGGCTATATTCGTCACTTCCCTACGCCGGAAGAACAAGCCCGCAAAGGTGGAAACGGCATCTATTATCACGTATCCTATTGGGGACGTCCGCACGATTATCTCTGGCTGGGTACTTTTAGCCCGTATCTGCTCTATCAGCAGATGAAACTGGCTTATGACCGCGGCATCCAGAAAATGTGGGTACTGAATGTGGGTGATATCAAACCTTCCGAATATCAGATTGAGCTATTCCTCGATATGGCGTGGAATATAGAACAGGTGGCTGAAGAAGGTGTTACAACCCATTTGAAGAACTGGTTGGGCAGAGAGTTTGGTACGGAATACGCAAAGACTCTGCTTCCGGTTATGCAAGAACATTACCGCTTGGCCTATATCCGCAAGCCCGAGTTCATGGGAAATACGCGTGAAGAAGAACGTGACCCTATTTATAAGAAAGTAAAAGACCTGCCTTGGAGTGAACAGACCATTCGTGGACGCTTGAAAGATTATGCCGCTTTGTCTTCCGTAGTCGAAGAAGTTGAGGCCAAGCTTCCTGCCCACCGGAAGGATGCCTATATGCAATTGGTAAAATATCCCGTACAAGCCGCCGACCAAATGAACCGGAAGTTCCTGAATGCGCAACTTGCCCGTCACGGAAAGGTCGATTGGGAACAAAGTTATGCAGCTTTCGATAGCATTGCTTCACTGACGCGTCGGTATAACGCTTTGCAAAACGGAAAGTGGATTCACATGATGGATTTTCAACCCCGCAAACTCCCTGTCTTTAAACGTGTGGCACATGAAACTGCCGTTACGCCTATGGTAAATGAGAAAACTCCTGCCTATAAATGGAATGCTATGGATTGTACAGCCGGAAATCCTTTACAGTGCGAAGGGTTGGGATATGAGGGCAAAGCGGCAGGTATTGGCAAAAACACTTCTCTTACTTTTGCTTTTGATGACTGGAAGACCGATTCTGTGGAAGTTGAAATACGCTTGTTACCCAATCATCCTATGGATGAAAAACAACTGCGTTTCACACTGTCAGTTGATAAATCGGCTCCGCAAACCGTTTCTTATGAAATCAAAGGGCGTAGCGAAGAATGGAAAGAAAATGTGTTGCGCAATCAAGCGATACGAAAAGTGAAATTGCCTGTCGGCAAACGAAAATCGCATAAACTGGTGATTAAGGCATTGGACGAGGGTGTTGTTTTGGATCAGATCATGCTTTATAGATAATTCCAATTGTTACAAAATAGTTTAAGTAGAATCTCCCTTAAGAAGGAATGGACTTAGGGGAGATTCTCGTTTACTTCAACTGTTTTATATACTCTGATGGAGACATCCCGTATTCCTCTTTGAAACATTCTCTGAAATAAGATACGGAGTTCAGCCCAACCTGATGGGCTATTTCTGAAATATTATACTTTCCTGAGAGCAATAGTTGCTCTGCCTTCCTGAGCCTCAGTTTACGGATAAATTCTCCTGTTGACATCCCAGTCAGGGCTTTTATTTTTCTGTAAAGAGAAGAATAACTCATTGATAACTCCTGGGCTATTGTGGGTACATCTATTTTTTCATCCATCAAGTTTTCTTCTATGATCCTTGTTATTCTCTCAATGAATTCATTATCTATTTTGTTTAATGATTCTTTGATGATAGATTGCTTAAGATGGGTGCTTGAAGATATTAAGGAAGCTATTTTTCTCCTTCCTTCTAATAGATTGGCCACTCTGCTTTTAAGTAAAGATGCGCTGAAAGGTTTGGTGACGTAGGAATCGGCACCGGCATCATATCCTTCTGTTTTATCTTGTAATGTGTCTTTCGCTGTCAGTAGTATTACAGGAATATGGCTGGTTGCAATGTTATTTTTAATTTCCTTGCATAACTCGATCCCATCCTTCACGGGCATCATGATATCACTGATAACTATATCGGGAATACTTGTGAAGGCAACCTGGCATCCTTGTTCTCCATTCTCTGCAACAATAACATCGTAAGCACCCATCAGTGCTTCAGCAATATAATCACGGATGTCGCCCTCGTCTTCTACTACTAAAACGATGGGTTTGCTTGATTTCTCTTCATCTATGGATTCTTTGAGATTAGTATTGATATGTATGGCATCGGGATAGGAATTATTGGTTATTAACCGGACACGGAAGGAAGAACCTACATTGGGTTCACTATCCACCAGGATAGTGCCCTCATGCAAATCTACCAGGCTTTTCACTAAAGCGAGTCCTATACCGAATCCGGGTATGTTTTTTCTTATATTAGTTTGATAATACCGTTCGAATATACGTGAGATATCTTCTTGGGGGATTCCGATTCCTGTGTCAGCTATCTCAATTTCGGTGTATTCTATATCATTAGCTATTACTGACCGCAAAGCAAGCGTGATATTTCCTTTATAGGTATATTTGAATGCGTTGGATAAAAGATTATCAACAATCATGGATATTACTTCCTGATCAAAATAGAGCTGTGTCTTGTCTGCATCAGTAATTATATCAAATGTGATATCGGTATTTCTGTTCAGTTCTTTATATTTGAAACCGATTTCCTGAATCTTTTCGGCAATGTTTCCTTCAATTACACATAACTTCTTATTTTGAGTTTCTGTTTTACGGAACTCCAATATTTGAGTGACCAGATTTAGCAAGCGGATTGTGCTTTTATGAATAAGAGAAATCTTTTTCATGTGTTCTTTTTGTATTCTTGAATCGCATTGTAAATCCTCAAGTGGGCCGAGTATTAATGTTAATGGAGTTTTCAGTTCGTGAGTGATATTGGTATAAAATCTCAATCGTTCCTCATTTAATTCCTGCTGTTTCTGGGCTTTTTCTTTTTCGAGTGATAAAGAACTATGTAACTGCAAACGTTTTTTATAAGATCTGATAATGAAGAATACAATGGTGGCTATACTTACTATATATATCAATTTAGCCCACCAACTGAGCCAAAACGGAGGATTGATGCTGATGAACAGTGTTGAGTAGTTAGTTTGCCATTCCTGATTTTTATAACGCGCCTTAATATGCAATTTATAGTTACGATAAGGAATATTGCGAAATGTGACTTGATTATCTCCTCCTATATTAATCCAATTTTCCTCCAATCCTTCCAGTTTATAGGCATATTCAACTTTACCTTGCAGGGATTTGTTCATGACGTTGAACGTTATGCTGAATATATTTTGATTATGGTTAAGCATGATTTTTCCGTCTGTCATAGGTATGGATGTGTCAATTGCATCTTCGTGAGGGTTTCTGCCATAGACTTTGAAATCGGTAAATATTACCGGAGGAAGAATTATATTTGAAGGTTTGTCTTTGGGATTAAAGTAGCACACGCCATTGATACTGCCGAAATAAATAGTTCCGTCTTGTGCCTTACCAACTGAGTTGTTCATATATGTACCAAATAGGGTACCGTCCTTATGGTCATAATTTAGGAATCTTTGCTCTGACTCGATGAAACAACTGATACCTGAATGGGTGCTCAGCCAGATATTACCTTCCGAATCTTCTTCAATGGAACATACCAAATTACAGGCTAATCCGTTTTGGGTATTAAACAATTGGTAAGTATCTGACTGCTCATTGGGGAATAAGACTAATCCTTCTGTTGTTGCAATCCAAATTCTGTTTTTAGAATCCCTGAATATCTGGTTGATTACACAATTTTCGAATATAGTGTGCTCATTTATATGTTTCATGGTCTTACTCTCCGGATTATATATACTAATTCCTTTATTGAGAGTGCCGATCCATATATTCCCGTTTTTATCTTGTGAAATAGCTCTGATTTCATTAGTTAATAGTTGGCTGTTCTCTTTATTTAGAAAATCTTTTTTCTTAGTTATCAGGTTGTAAATTTCCAACCCGTTGCTGCTGCCAATCCATACATTTCTCTGGTTGTCTTCAAAGAGACAATAGATAACCGAACCGTTTCCCTGCGGAGTGTAATGGATGAATCTGTCTTCTTTGCTTATAAAAACATCGATCCCCATTTCATTATACATATTTCCAAACCATAAATCTCCGTTAGAATCTTTTAGAGAAGAATGATAAGCATTTGATGAGATATCTCCTGTATCATGGGAATAAAACATACAATTCTTACCATCAATGTTGACATTGATACCTCCCCCGTCGGTTCCCATCCATACATTGCCATTGTCAGCAACACATATTGTTAATACTTCTTTGTCATTGAGCCCGTTAGTGACTCCCGGTATCTTATTAATTCTCCAACTATGAAAGAAGGATGAAGTGCTGCTGATAAAGCTAGCTCCTCCGCCGTTTGAACCTATCCAAACGTTTTTGAAGGAGTCTTCAAAGACACAATAAACGGTTGGATTTGATATTCCCCAATAAATATCTTGAATAAACATATGATTAACATTCTTTTTCCCGGATAAAATCAGGTCTGTGTCTTTGGAGTCAAAATAACAAAGATCAGAGACTGTACCTACCCATATTCGGCCATCACTGGTACTATAGACATTATAGACAGCTCCTTGCATCGTATAGTGAATTCCACTGACATCTTTGAAATTGCGGAATGTTTCTCTGAAGGGATCAAAAAGCGATAGTCCGCAGTTGGTTGCAATCCAGATTTTAGAATTGGTATCAACAAATATAGAATGGATAGTATTATCCGGAAGTGAATTTTTGTTTTGAGGTGAATGAGTGAAATTCTTAAAACTGTTGTTATCCGGAGAGAAAATAGTGAATCCGCTATAGGTATGTCCGAGGTATAAATCACCATTACTGCTTTCAGCCAGTGTCATGATATCATTTGAGGGAAAATCAGGAACTGTCGATGTATTATAATGTATGAACTGTGAATTGTCGGGATTATATAAATCTAATCCTTGATTCGTTGCAATCCATACATTCCCGTTGGAAGTGACCAGAATATCTTTAATTTCATTGGATATCAGTGTCTCCGGGCTATTTTTATCATGCAAAAAAGATGAGAATTGCTGTGTTGCACAATCAAATACGTTCACGCCCATCCATCTGTTGGCAATCCATACCTTATTATTAATAGTGTCTGTAGCAATTTTATTAATATCATTGCTATTAAGCAATTCTTTATTGGGTTCTTTTAGATAGACAGTAAATTTGTCTCCGTCGAATCTATTAAGTCCATATTTGGTTGCAAACCATGTGAAGCCATATTTGTCTTGGGCAATATCTGTTACATAGTTACTGGATAGTCCATCTTTCATGACTAAATTAATAGTCGGAATCTGCTGGCAGAAACCTTCTATGGAGTAAACTACTAACGAGAGTAATAAGATTAACTTAAATGGGCCGCTCTGTTTCATCTTTCTACTATTTTCATCTTCAAAATTACTGCTTAATCTCAAACAAATACAAAAATCAGCATTAATAAGCACAATGATGGTCGCAATCCTTCCAAAAATCACCCACAATTCTGTCATTGAAAAAATAGCGGCGGTATTCTGAATGATACAGATGCCTGAAGTCTTGGCTCGAATTTACCTTTGTCCGGTGAAATCTTTTGGAGAGCTAATTCTCCATGCTATGTGAAACCTTAAAATGATTGCCTATGAGAAGCACATAAGAGTTACAGTTCTTTTTTATTTCATTAGCTGAAAAACATAATGAATGAGTTTAAGTAGTTAATTTTAAATCACTATTATTTTATGAAACATTTTCTTATTTGGATTTTCTTGTTTTTTTTCGCTATGTCCGGTCTTGCGCAAAATTTGAATATCAAAGGGCAAATTACGGATACATCCGGTGAATCGATTATTGGTGTGAATGTAAAGGTGAAAGGTAAGGATACCGGGACTATAACGGATATAGACGGAAACTATCACCTTCAGGCTGCTCCGAATGATATTTTGGTTGTCTCTTATATCGGTTTTATTACTCAGGAAGTGCCTGTGAAAAATAGAACGGTTGTTGATATACGTTTGATAGAAGATGTGAAAGCATTGGATGAAGTGGTAGTAGTGGGATATGGAACACAACGTAAGGCTGACTTGACGGGTGCCGTTATACGTGCAGATATTAAAACGTTGAAAAGGTCTCCCAATTCAAATGTATTACAATCTTTGCAAGGAAATGTTCCGGGACTTAATATTGGGCAGGTGACTAATTCGGGAGGTACTCCGTCGATGTCTATCCGCGGTACGAATACTTTGGGAGGAAACAAGGATGTTTTGGTCATTCTGGACGGAATCATTTATACAAGTTCGTTATCTTCTATAAATCCTGATGACATTGAATCTATTGATATCCTGAAAGATGCAAGTTCTACTGCTGTATATGGTGCACAGGCAGCCAATGGAGTAGTTATGATTACCACTAAGAAAGGTGTGGAAGGGAAACCGAAAATCACTTTCTCCAGCAGTTATACATTTTCTAACCCGACCCACAATTATCGTCCGATGAATCGTGAAGAGTATCTGGATAATGTCAGAGACTTCTATTATACGGAGGCTTTCCTTGGACCTGATTATACTACCCCTAATCCAGATTTTGATCTCGCGTCTAAATTGCCGGATGCTCCGTTGAGGGATGAAAATGGAAATGTCAGTCCTTATAATTATAACTGGTGGGACGAAGGAACACAAAGCGGACATCTGTTTGAAAACCGTTTTAATATATCCGGTGGCAGTAAATCCATCAATTATATGCTTTCGTACTCCAATACGGATCAACGTGGATTTATAGTGAATGATGATTTTAAAAGAAACAGTGTTCGTCTGAATCTGAATGCGGAAGTAGCTCCCTGGTGGAAGATAGGAATTCAGACTTTTGGTGCATTTGTGAATCAGGATGGTGCGGAGCCTGGTTTGTGGAATCTGATAACCCAATCTCCATTGATTGAACCTTATGACGCAGATGGTAAGATAAAGCCATATCCTTTTAATACATTGGATACCAATCCTTTTATGGGATCGGATATTGATGATTACGAGCGTCATAATTACTTTTTCGGTAATATATCGTCCGAAATAAAATTGCCTCTTAAAGGGTTAGTGTATCGGTTGAATTTTGGTAATAACTATAGGATAGACAATCATTTTCAGGCCAGCCAGTATGGGTACAATCTGCAAGGAGAGGCTTATAAAGAGCATACCGGCTACTATGATTATACTATAGACAATATTCTGGCTTACAATGCTACATTTGGCGAACATCATATTGATGCCACATTATTATATGGGGCTTCAGAGCGTAAATACGATTATACAAAGGCTTTGGGACAGGGATTTACACGTATGACTTTGGGCTATAATAGTCTGGAACAGGCAACAACGCGCTATGTATATTCGGATGCTTGGAGAGAGGCTCTTTGTTATCAGATGGCCAGGGTCAGTTATCGTTTGATGGACCGGTACTTGATAACGGGTACAGTGCGTAGAGATGGTTTTTCGGGATTTGCGGCGAATAATAAATATGCCACTTTCCCTTCCATAGCTTTGGGATGGATTATCTCAGAAGAGTCTTTCTTTAAAATACCCTGGATTGATTATCTGAAACTGCGTGGGGGATATGGTATCAGCGGAAATCAGACCAGCAGATATAAATCTTTGTCTACAGTGGCTTCTGAGATCAGATATATTTTTGGTGATGGTGGAAAGCCTGTAATAGGACAGGAGATTTCGGCTTTGGGAAATAATAATCTGAAATGGGAAAAAACAGCAGGGATAAACTTGGGGCTTGATTTCACAATTCTGGGTCAGAGACTCACTGGTTCCGTTGAATATTATTCGACAACTACGAAAGACTTATTGTATGATGTGGCTTTGCCCGATATTACGGGATTTTCAAAGATTGCTTCTAATCTTGGAAAAATCAAAAACAAGGGTTTCGAATTTATTCTCACTTCGAAGAATATACAGACTTCTGATTTTAAATGGACTACTTCACTCAATTTCTCGACAAACTCCAATAAGATCGTAACTTTGACAGGAGAAGATAATGACGGAGATGGCATAGAGGATGATAACATATCCAGTAATCTGTTTATAGGCCAGCCCATTTCTGCGGTATATGGGTATGTAGTGGATGGCATTTATCAGTTGGGTGATGATATACCTGCCGGTTTCCATCCGGGCAATTATCGTATTGTAGATATGACCGGAGAGGGAGAAATAACTCCTGAAGACCGTGTCATTTTAGGTAAAGGAGATCCGGCTTACCGGTTTGGTATTATGAATACGTTGGAGTATAAGAACTTCACGCTTAGTTTCTTTATCAATTCTGTTCAAGGAGGAAAGGATGGATATCTGGCAGCCAACTCTTCTTCGTTAGTTAGAGATCAGAATAATCTGCGCTGGAATCGTATAAGTGCATGGGATTACTGGTCACCGCGTAATCCGGATGCAGTCTATGCACGTTCCATTAGTACCCCGAAAATAACTCCTACGGTATATGAAGACCGGAGCTTTGTACGTTTGCAGGATGTTTCATTGTCTTATGCTTTTCCGAAGTCTGTTACGAATAAGGTCGGTTTGAGTGAAATTGATCTGTTTTTCAGTGGGAAAAACTTGCTGACTTTTACAAAATGGCATGGTTGGGACCCGGAAGCCGGAAGTACTTATTCAGGCAGACCGGTAATGAGAAGTTTTTCTTTTGGTGTTAGTCTTACTTATTAATCTGATTTATTATGAAAATAAAAATATATACTATTAGCTTGTTACTTTCAGCAGTGCTGGGTTCGTGCAGCAGTTCTTTTTTAGATGAGAAGCCTTTGGATTTTATGAGTGCAACCAATTCCTTTCTTACCCAAGAGGACATTGATTGTTCTGTAAATAATCTCTATTACCTGATAAGAAGAGAATTCTATAGCAGGGACGAAAATCGTCCGATGGATTACCTTTATGGTACGGATATTGTTTATGATGGTGAACCGAATGGTACGGAGCGACATTCCAATATGATTTCAGCTTATCATTCAACCGGTAATATTGCATCGGTACACTGGTCATTGCTTTATCATACCATTTCAACTGCTAATACTATTATCGACCGTCTGCCTGTTTCTGAAGTATCAGAAGAACAAAAGACGATTGCTGAAGCCAAAGCCCGTTTTTTTAGAGGATTTGCATATAGGACCTTGGCTTATCTTTACGGTGGGGTACCTCTTTTATTGACGGAAGTCGTTGAACCCAAGTTTGATTATGTCAGGGCATCAAAAGAAGAGGTGTTGAAGCAGGCACTTACGGATGTAGAGTTTGCGGCTGCTCATTTACCCAGTTTGTCCAGTGTGCAGGATGGAGAAGTTTCTAATGCGGCTGCATATCATTTGCTTTCAGAACTTTACCTGGCAACAGCTCAATATCAGAAAGCGGTGGATGCTGCCACAACAGTCATCGATGATCCGGCTACCGGACTGATGTACAATCGCTTTGGTTCCAGAGCTAATGAAGTTCCGGGAGATGTATATTGGGATTTATTCCGAAAAAACAATCAGAACAGAGGTTCCGGAAACACAGAAGGAATCTGGGTAATTCAGATTGAAACTGACATTCCCGGCGGCAGTGGTTCCTTGACAGCCAAAGACCAGACATACACTTTGGAAAGGCATCACGCTCCGATGGTTCGTGACGTGAAAGCACATGGCATGAATCCTTTTAGTTGGCCGATTGGTGACTATACCGGAGGTCGTGGCATTGGTTGGGCCATTTCGACCCGATATTTCAGTGATGAGATATGGAAAGATGATTTCTATGGAGACATGAGAAACGCAAATCATAATTTTGTGAGAAAGTTTGCAGTTCATAATAAAGAGTATGCCAGACTTTATGGGGACAGTATTGACACTCAGAATCCGCCAGCAGGGGTTACGGTTCCATCCCGTCCGCTCTATGCTTATCAATCAAAGTGTACTACTCCGTACAATCATCCGGATGGTTTGTATTCCAATTCCAAAACTTTTGCGCTTAACAGTGGAGCCGGTGCTACATATACGGATCAATATATGTTCAGGCTTGCCGAAACTTATTTGTTGCGTGCTGAGGCTTATCTGGCTTTAAATGATAAGGATAAGGCAGCGGCTGATATCAATGTGATTCGCAATAGAGCTCATGCTAAACCTGTATTAGCATCTCAGGTAACAGTGGATTATATTCTGGATGAGAGAATGAGAGAGTTAGGCGTAGAAGAAAGACGTAGAATAACGTTGATGAGAATGGGAAAGCTTTACGACCGCGTGATGAAATGCAATCCCTATTATGCTAAGGAGATGGAAAAACATTATGAATTATGGCCAATACCTTATAAGGAAATTGAAGCTAACAGAGGAGCTGTGTTAGAACAGAACCCCGGATATGAATAAAGATGATAAGTAGTAATTAAAATATAGTTTATGTTATGATGAGATTTTGGTTTGTATTCATGTCTATGTTTCTTCCGGTAATATGCTGGGGACAGATTATTATTAAAGAAACCGGAGGCATGACGGCCTTTCCGTTAGTGTCTTCCCATAAGACAGTGATTTATTATGATGCCGGAGATTATGGTGTAGTAGAAAAAACAGCTTGTCTTCTGGCTGAAGATATAAAGCGGGTGACTGATAAGAAGGTGTCTGTTTCTTCGAAAAAGGTTTCTTCGGAGTATGCTGTTGTTGTGGGAACAGTGGGACATAATACTTTTATTGACCGATTGGTGGCAGAGGGACAATTAGATGTGTCGGCTATTCGTGGTGGTTGGGAACAGTTTGTTGTTAAAACGATAGATGATCCTGCCAAAGGAGTGAAAAAAGTGCTTGTCATTGCCGGATGCGACAGGCGTGGTACAGCCTATGGCGTATTCACACTGTCAGAGGCTATAGGAGTGTCTCCTTTGTACTGGTGGGCCGATGTGCCAACAAAAAGAAAGTCTCAATTATATATTGAGAACATAAACTATGTTTCTCAGGCCCCGTCTGTTCAGTACAGGGGTATCTTTATTAATGATGAAGGTTGGGGAATAACTCCGTGGGCCGGAAAAACGTTTGATAAAGAACTGGGCGACATCGGACCGAAAACTTATGCTAAGGTGTGTGAACTGATTCTCCGGATGAAAGGTAATATGCTGGCACCTGCGATGCATCCTTCTTCGGGTGCTTTTAATAAGTATCCTGAAAACAAATTAGTTGCTGATAGTTATGGAATTATAATGAGTTCTTCTCATTGCGAACCGTTACTCTTTAATAATGTAACGGAGTGGGATAAAAAAACAATGGGAGAATGGAATTATATAACTAACAAAGGAGGAATCAATAAGATACTCGACCGACGGGTTTCCGAGAATGCCCCGTATGAAAACATTTATACGATTGCTATGCGTGGTATTCATGACGCCGGACTCGTAGGTGTTCCCAAAGATAAAGAAGTCAGCTTGGTAGAGGAGGTCATTGCTGACCAAAGAGGTATTTTGAAGCAACATGTAGATTCTCCTCTTGACTCTATCCCTCAGATTTTTGTTCCCTATAAAGAAGTGCTTGATATCTATGAAAGAGGGTTGAGGCTTCCGGAAGACATTATGTTGGTTTGGCCGGATGATAATTTCGGTTATATCAAACGATTGAATAATAAGGAGGAAAGAAACCGTAAAGGCGGATCGGGCGTATATTATCATATTTCATATTTAGGCGAGCCGCATGACTATTTGTGGTTGAATACAACTCCTCCGGCATTGATGTTCGAAGAAATGCGCAAGGCTTATGATACCGGAGCAAAACGCTATTGGTTATTGAATGTGGGAGACATCAAACCGGGTGAATTGGGTATGAAAACATTTCTGGATATGGCCTGGGACATTGATAAATTCAATTTTGATAATATAAACAATCATCAGGTGGACTTTCTGGCTTCCATATTTGGTGAAAAGTATAGGGAAGATATTGACGATATAATGAACAGTTATTATCATTTAGGTTTCCAGCACAAACCGGAGGCAATGGGATGGGGATATGAATGGAATAACGAACATGCTCAGGAGAGAATGACGGATACAGACTTTTCTTTCGTAAATTATAATGAAGCAGAAGGCAGAATGCAAGAGTACGACCGTATTTCTGATAAGAGCGAAAAGATATGGAACACGTTGCCGGAATCTTATAAGGCTGCTTTTTATGAGCTGGTTTTCTATCCTGTGAAGGGAGCAGCGCTTATGAATAAGAAAATGCTGACTGCGCAGCAAAACAGATGGTACGCGCGTCAAGGACGTGCAGCAACCAACTATTTGGCTGATAGAACAAAGGCTTATCATGATAGTATCGATTATTATACCGGTAAGTATAACTCCCTGCTTAATGGTAAATGGAACCATATGATGGCTCTGGCACCCGGATGGACTGCTACTTATCAGAAGATGCCGCCGGTAACGACCATCGATGTACCGCAGAAAGCAGAAATGCGTGTTTTTCTTCCGGGACAGGACTCTCCTTTGGGAAAGATTACATTGAATGTACTTCCTTGCGTAAATCCTTATACCCGGAAAGAATCTTTTATTGAATTGTATAATATGGGAGAACAAGCATTTACGTGGAATGCTAAAGTTTCGGATTCGTGGATCAAACTCAGCAGGCAGAGCGGAACCACTCTTCTGCAAGAACGGATTATTGTATCTGTTGACTGGTCGAAAGTTCCGGTAGGAGAAAGGGTAACGGGTGAAATTGATATTATATCCGGCAGCAATCAGGAAAAGATTTACTTGCCTGTTTTCAATCCTGCTTATCCTACAGTCGGCGAGTTGAAAGGATGGTATGTGGAGGATAATGGTTGTGTATCTATCAATCCGGGAAAATTTCATAGAAAAGTGGAGAATGAAGATATAAAAATGAAAGTAATAGAGGGATTGGGATATGAGAACCAGTGTATACAATTAGGAGAGGCTACAAAATCTGTTCAAAATCCACGTCGTTCCAGACAGGCTGCCAAAGTGGAATATGATTTTTATACTTTTAATGCCGGTTCAGTAACGGTTTATACGTATGCATTACCTGTTTTTCCGGTGAATTCGGAACGTGGCACTTGCTTCGGCATAATGATAGATGATGGCTTGTTGAAATATGCCTCGAATAATGCAAAAGAATATTCTGGTGAATGGAGGGAAAATGTATACCGCAATAGTACGATAAATGCTGTAACCCTAAACATTGATAAGCCGGGCAAGCATACTTTGAAATTGATATGCTCTGACCCGGGTATGATTATTCAAAAGGTGGTGATAGATATGGGAGGAATGAAGCGCTCTTATCTTGGCCCTGAAACTACAATCGTACGATAATGAGTCAGACTTCTATATAAAGAAGAGCGGCTGTCATTTCATAACGACAGCCGCTTTTTATTGCCTGTATAAATCAGATTAGTATTTGAAGTTTTCCCCCTTCACATAAATCTTGAAATCCTTAATGCTTCCCGGTACTTCGCTTTCCATTCGGGGTAAGCATTGGAAACCAGTCACGGCATGACTGGCGCCCAGATCGATTACAATCGTATGCGGATAAGGACTACCTTTCTCTGTGCTCCAATAGGTGGATTCCTGAAGGTCGAAAGTCTTGTCGGCAGAGCGGTTGACGTGAGCCACGTCTTCGCTGTCGGCATACTTCACAATCCAAGGCTCGCGGGACAAACGGCTACCATCCTTGTCCAAGAAATACATTTCGGCAATACAAGCCAGGTCTTTTCCATCCTGTGAGTTTAATGCTTCAATGCAAACATAGCGTCCGGTAACCGGTTTGTTGAATTTAACTTCCTGCCAGCCGTTACCCGGTTTGAAACTTCCCGTGAATACAGGCTTTTCACCTGACAAGTTCAGGTTTTCGCCTTCATTGCGATGTGTCAAGGGTTTCTGTACAAGCAGCTGGTCAAGGAGCGGTTCACTTAAACCTTCGGACTTAGCTTCTTTAGGGCCTACGATGTCGAAAACTACGATTTCATTCTCACCTTTCTTCAACCAGCATCCCGGTACATAAAGAGTCTGCTGAGGACCGATCTCCCAGATACGGCCTAATGCATAACCGTTCACATAAACCAGTCCTTTGCCCCATGTTTCGAAGTTCAGGAAAGTGTCGCTCGGTTTCTTCACCTGGAATTTAGCACGGTAAACACCCGGAATACGTTGTCCGAGGCGGTCTGTCAATGACTCTATCGGCTGGAACTTCATGCCCTGATAGAATTCATAAGTATCTTCAATGTTGAAAACTTCCCAGTTCTTCAGGTCACAAACGAAAGGATATCCGTTGATGTCCATAGAAAGTTCTACGTTTTTCGTGATTCCTTTGAAGTCTTTGATGGCACGACCGAAGTTAATGCGGCCCATGGCTTCTACCAGAATATCAAGTCTGGAGCCTTTGACGCAGGCGGGGAGTACCAATTGCTTTTCACCGTTTCTTCTGTCGAGCTTGCCGATGTATTTCCCGTCTACGAATACTTGAGCATAGTCGTGCGCATCGTTTACTGTGAGGGTAGCGGGTGATTTCAATTCAGGCAGGGTAGTGCGGTAGAGGATGCTTCCGAAGCCTTGGTTATATTCTTCCATGGTGCGGATGTTTTCATCCTTCTTTGCTGCGGGCAGGTTCTCGAACAGTGGTGCCATTTCTGTGAATCTGAAAGCAGGGATGCTGATAGGTTTGATCAGTGCAGGTACTTTCGCCTGTTTCTCACCATCCATATATTTCGCCATGGCTTCTCTCAACGCCCAATACTTAGGAGTTGTCTGACCGGATTCACTGATAGGCGCATCGTAATCGTAAGACGTCACATCGGGTGCAAAGCCGGGAGAGTTGGCGCCTGCCCAGTGTCCCCAGTTCGTACCTCCATGTGTCATATACAGGCTGAATGAAATACCTCTTGATAACATATCGTCGATACCTTTGATCATATCAGCAGCAGGACGCGTTTCGTGGTTGGCACCCCATTTGTCGAACCAACCGCTCCAGAATTCAGAACACATCAGCGGACTGTTGGGACGAAGCTGTTTCAGTTTGGCAAATTGCTGGTCGACGTTGGCGCCTGTACCGAAGTTCATGGTCCAGATCAGGTCATCGAGTCCGTTCAGGGTGAAGTTAGAAGCCCAGTCGCATTGGAACAGAGCGATGTCATTTCCGAAGTTGGCACGTACGATGTCTCTGATTTGGGATACATACCCTTTATCTTCTCCGTAAGATCCATATTCGTTTTCTACCTGTACCATGATGATGGGGCCGCCATTGGCAATCGTCAGGTCTTTCACTTGCTTGGCAACGGCTTCTTCGAACAGAGCTACACGTTCAATGAAGTAAGGATCGGATTCGCGCAGACGCACATCCTTTTTCTTAAGCAGCCACCACGGCAGACCACCCATTTCCCACTCGGCACAAACATACGGTCCGGGGCGGAGGATGACATACATATCATTTTGCTGGCACAGACGGCAGAACTCAGCCAGGTCGTTTTGCTCCGTAAAGTCGTATACACCGGGTTGCGGTTCGTGAGAGTTCCAGAATACATAGAGGCAGACAGTGTTCATACCCAGTGCTTTGCACAATTTGATGCGCTGATCCCAATAAGGTTTCGGGATACGCGGGTAGTGCAGTTCAGCAGCTTTTACCACAAACGGTTTGCCGTTTAACAGGAAAGTTCCTTTGCCGGCTTCAAAACGGCCTTGATTTTCGAAATTGTCGAAGTTCCATTTATCACGCCAGGGGATGGTGATTTTATCACCTTCGAAGGAGAAAGGAAGCCATACATAACGTGAATTTTCCAAATCTTTCTTGTTCCAGCGGTCGAACAAGGCGATATACATATCTTTCTTACCCATTACTTTCTGCACGTAAGTGCTTTGAGCATAGAAAGTCTTGTCGGCATCTGTTCCGGTACAAGGGTTGCCGATTGTTTTCCATTCACCCATGATGGAGTCTGCTACTGCCAGTTCTGCCTGATTGGGATCCCAACCGGTACAGCCGGAAGAGAGCATGTAGTATTTTCCGTTACGTTTGAAGACGGCGGGAGCTTCGCGGCTTTCCTTGACGAAGTTACGGGTATAGCGTCCGCTCGGTCTTTGATAATCGTCAGTCAATTCGCTGATGTACAGCGTTGCATTGTTTTCTGATGAATAAAAGTGGTAGGCACGGCCATCATCGTCTACGAATACGGTTTGGTCGCGGCTCATGGCACCGTTGGGACGGAAACTGCCCAGATAGGTGAATTCTCCGATAGGGGAGTCACTGATGGCTACTCCGGCGCATGCCTTGCTGTAGTCGGCACTTTCCACGTGTGCCCACATCACGAATTTCTTGGTTTTTGGGTTATAAATCACCTTCGGACGTTCCAGTACCTTGCTGGTGTGCAGGTCGTGGCCTTGGTCATCCTTCACTGCGGGAAGCACGATGCCTTCGAACTTCCAGTTCAGCAGGTCTTTGGATGAATAGCAGCTCACACCGGTTACATCTGTGCGGTAACACTCCCATGTGGCCCATTCGGGCAGGATGGTTTTACCTTTTTTGTACTCACCGTACCAGTAGTACGTTCCTTCATGGTAGAGGATACCGCCACCATGTGCATTGATGGGGTTACCGTCGGTGTCGTTCCATACTTCACCCGGCACGATGGCATTGTTGGCGGTTACTTGTTTTTGGGCTTGCGCTGTAGCGGCTCCAAATAAACAGGCAACAACTAATGTCATACTCCAGAAAATGTTTCTCATGATTTGAATGGTTTATTGTTAGTTTACGAATTAATTTCTGTTGCAAAGATAAGAACGACTTCTCATTTAATGTTCCACAAATAATTCAATATAGGTAGACAGATGTTTCAATTTAATACGATTTATAATTTATATCTTTGTAGTCAGTAAACGAAATTATAGAAAACATTAACATGAAACACTTACAATGGTTATTGGCAACTGCCTGTATGCTTGCGGTTTGTCTGTCTGTCTCTGCTCAAAGTGGCAAGAAAGTAAAAAGTATCTCGCCTGAAAAATGGGTAAAATCGAAAGTCTGGAGTGAAGGTTTGAAGGCGAAGCCCCATTCTTCTACGAATTTAGCGGAATTCAAAGCGCAGTACGAAGCGAATCCGGAACAATGGAAGGCGGCTTTTCGCTGGTTGGCGTCGCACGACCTGACTACTATCGAGAAGGGAAAACATCCGATAGAAGGAACATCACTTGTGGTTTCTGTTGAAGATAGTAAGAATGAACCGTTAGAGAAGCGGACATCCGAATCACACCGGAAACATATAGATTTGCAGTATGTGGTGAAAGGAACGGAACGTTTTGCATTGCTGGACCATGAATCTTCAAAGGCTAATTGCGAATATAGTGAGAAAAAAGATGTTATTCACTATGATTTTGATCCGGAAAAAACTACCTTTATCGACTCTGTTCCCGGTGAGTTTTTCTTGTTCTTCCCGTCCGACTGGCATATTGCAAAGATAGCTACGGATAAGGAAGATCAGGATATAAGGGTGATCGTGATTAAGTTGGATTATATGTGATATACGCGCGTACCTATATATATGGTATATAAGAAATCACTAAAGAATTACCGGAGTATGACCTGCTCCCTACCAACTCCCTGTCAAGTCCGTACCAACTCCGTACCAAGTCCAAGCGTATAGATACGGAGTTGGTACGGACTTGGTAGGGAATTGAATATGTCCGATAATGGATAAGACTATTATTTGCTTTGCCGGAATGCGATTGCTTGATCAACCAGAAAATAGAAGAATCTGGCAGATATGCTATCACCAGCTACCGTTAATGCTTCCGGGTGGAATTGCACTCCCCAGATAGTTTTTCCTTCAATGTTTTCAATGGCTTCGGGAATACTGTCCGTAGCCCATGCCGTAATCCGGAAACCGGGTGCCACTTGCTTGACGGCCTGATGATGGTGGGTGTTGGTAAATAGTTGTGTCTCTCCTGTTATCCGTGCCATTTCAGAATCGGGAAGCAAGTTGACTGCATGAGTGGGTACACTACTCGGTTCTTCCTGATTATGTCGCACGGTAGTATCCGGATGTTGGGCTGGAATATCCTGATAGAGTGTGCCACCGAATGCTACATTGATTAATTGTTCGCCCCGGCAGATTCCCAACATGGGTACACCACGTTGCGCTGCAAGGCGGATAAGGGAAATATCATAAACATCACGCAGTGAATCTACCTCTCCCAGTTGTTCGATAGGTTCTTCATTATAATAAGAAGGATGTATATCCGCTCCTCCAATTAAAATAATCCCGTCCAGCCGACTGATGATGTCTGCCAGAACTATACTGTCTGTTGTGACGGGTATAAGCATTGGAGTGCCTCCGGCTTGTATGACTGATTCGGTATAAGTCGTTCGTGCAGACGAATAGTCGCTGGGATGTGAACAAGATAGGCCGATAAGAGGTCGTTGTTTGTGGGATGAATTTCCGGATTGACATCCGGTAAATGCTAGGAGGATGAGCAGTACAATAGATGATAGTAGTTCTTTCATTGTAAGTTTGGGGGTTAATGATTTTGCTGTAAAGTTAAGAAAATCTTTCTGTTAGTAGTGATGTGTTACATAACATAGTTTAGTAACACTATCGATTTATTGCTTTTCTTTTGATAAATTCATAATTTGCGCCTCACTAAAAGTTAAGGGTATGCGAAGGCATACTGAGTTATTCATTTTAAATCTTATATATCATGAAAGTATATCAGACGAATGAAATTAAGAACATTGCCCTGCTTGGCAATGATGGCTCGGGTAAAACCACTCTCACAGAAGCGCTGCTCTTTGAGAGTGGTATTATAAAACGTCGCGGCAGAATTACTGCCAAGAATACAGTCAGCGATTACTTCCCGGTGGAGCAAGAATATGGCTATTCAGTGTTTTCCACCGTTTTCCATGTGGAGTGGAACGGTAAAAAACTTAATATTATAGATTGTCCGGGAAGTGATGACTTTGTTGGAGCTGCCATGACAGCACTCAATGTTACCGATACTGCAATATTGCTTCTGAATGGCCAATATGGTCCTGAAGTAGGTACCCAAAATCATTTCCGATATACAGAAAAGTTAGGTAAACCGGTGATTTTCCTGGTGAACCAGCTTGACCATGAGAAGTGTGATTATGATATGGTACTTGAGCAGTTGAGGTCTGCTTATGGTTCGAAGGTAGTTCCCGTACAATATCCGTTGGCTACCGGACCGAACTTCAATTCGTTGATTGATGTACTTTTGATGAAAAAATATTCGTGGGGTCCCGAAGGTGGTGCACCTACTATTGAAGATGTTCCTGCAGAGGAAATGGAAAAAGCAACCGAATTGCATAAAGCATTGGTGGAAGCAGCTGCAGAACACGATGAAAGCCTGATGGAGAAATTCTTTGAACAAGAGTCTCTGACGGAAGATGAAATGCGTGAAGGTATCCGTAAGGGACTGGCTTCACGTGGCATGTTCCCCGTATTCTGTGTTTGTGCAGGTAAAGATATGGGTGTGCGTCGTTTGATGGAATTCCTGGGTAATGTGGTTCCGTTTGTAGACGAAATGCCTCCTGTACATAATACACGCGGTGAAGTTGTGAAACCGGATCCGAATGGACCTACATCCCTTTATTTCTTTAAGACCGCTGTTGAACCTCATATCGGTGATGTTCAGTATTTCAAGGTTATGAGCGGTAAAGTGCACGAAGGTGAAGACTTTACGAATGCTGACCGTGGTTCAAAAGAACGTATCGCCCAGATTTATGCTTGTGCAGGTGCCAACCGTATTAAGGTGGAAGAAATGGTGGCTGGTGATATCGGTTGTACTGTGAAATTGAAGGACGTGCATACCGGAAATACATTGAATGGTAAAGGCTCTGAAAATCGTTTCAATTTTGTTAAGTATCCGAATTCTAAATACTCCCGTGCTATCAAACCTCTGAATGAATCCGATACGGAGAAAATGATGGCTATCTTGAACCGTATGCGCGAGGAAGATCCGACTTGGGTGATAGAGCAGTCCAAAGAGTTGCGCCAGACTATTGTTCACGGACAAGGTGAGTTCCACTTGCGTACGTTGAAGTGGCGTTTGGAAAATAACGAAAAATTGCAAATCAAGTATGAAGAGCCGAGAATCCCGTATCGTGAAACTATTACGAAGGCGGCTCGTGCAGACTATCGCCATAAAAAACAATCGGGTGGTGCAGGCCAGTTTGGTGAAGTACATTTGATTGTAGAGCCTTACTACGAAGGTATGCCGGTGCCCGATACTTATAAGTTCGGTGGACAGGAATTCAAGATCAATGTGAAAGGTACTGAAGAAGTTCCATTGGAATGGGGTGGTAAACTGGTATTTGTTAATAGTATCGTGGGTGGTTCTATCGATGCACGTTTCTTGCCGGCTATCCTGAAAGGTATCATGGCTCGCATGGAACAAGGACCGTTGACAGGCTCATATGCTCGTGATGTGCGTGTAATCGTGTATGATGGTAAGATGCATCCGGTAGATTCCAATGAAATTTCCTTCATGCTGGCTGGTCGTAATGCATTTAGTGAAGCATTCAAGAATGCAGGTCCGAAGATTCTTGAACCTATCTATGATGTGGAAGTATTTGTTCCGTCGGATAGAATGGGTGATGTAATGGGTGACTTACAGGGACGCCGTGCCATGATTATGGGTATGAGTAGTGAGGCTGGTTATGAAAAGCTGAGTGCTAAAGTACCTTTGAAAGAAATGTCATCTTACTCTACAGCTTTGAGTTCTTTGACAGGAGGACGTGCTTCATTTATCATGAAATTTGCCAGCTACGAACTTGTTCCAAGTGATGTACAAGATAAGTTGGTTAAGGAGTTCGAAGCTAAGCAAGCTGAAGAATAAAAGACTTCACTTCGTCTGTTTTTATAATTTGTTAAAGCCGTTACTCCCTCAGAACGAGGGGTAATGGCTTTTTTATTAACACTGATTAAGAACATGTGCAAATGTGAATGTGAATAATTAATTTTTTATTAAATTTGCAAACCAAAGAGACTCCTATTTGTTATAATGCTCGTAATGCAACTTAAAAAACACTTTTCGGTTAATTTACGAGAACTTGCGGTTAAATCAGGTTAATGTGTTAGGAGTGTTAATTAGGGAGTGTTAATTTTGTGACTATGAAGAAGTCAACAATATGGATATTAGGCGTCGTTATGGGGTTGTCTTTCCTCAGTCTCTTGTACCTGCAAATCAGCTACATAGAGAAGATGGTAAAGATGCGTAACGAGCAATTTGATGAATCGGTGAAGCGTGGACTGATGGCTGCTTCCAAAGAAGTGGAGTCCGATGAGGTTGCCCGCTGGTTGCGGGAGGACATCACCGAGGCGGAAAAGAGAGCGTGGGAATTGACTGCGCAGGGTAAATCAGTGGTGCAGACACAGCGGTTTACGGCTACATCGCCGGATGGTTCTCAGTATTCAGCTATAGAACTGCAGACGATAACGAATAATCCGTCGGAGTTGCCGAGAGCGATGATTTCGCGTAAACATGGCGCTAAAACGATACCTAAAACAGCTCGCTCGTATGTCGATTTCGTGAAGAATCGTTATGTATACCAGCGTAACCTGTTGGATGAAGTGGCTTGGCAGATGGTGTATACGGCAAGTGACAAACCAATAGAGGAGCGCATCAACTTTAAGAATCTGGATCAGTACTTAAAGTCGGGTTTGGTAGATAACGGAATTGATCTGGCTTATCACTTTAAGGTGATTGATCGGGATGGGCGGGAAGTATATCGCTGTTCGGACTATGTGGATGAAGGTAATGAGTATTCTTATTCCCAACCTTTGTTCCTGAACGATCCACCTGCCCGTATGAGCATCGTAAAGATACATTTCCCGGGTAAAAGGGATTATATTTTCGACTCAGTCAACTTTATGATACCGTCGATGATATTCACCTTTGTACTGCTGATAACATTCATCTTCACGATTTATATCGTGTTCCGCCAAAAGAAACTGACGGAGATGAAGAATGACTTTATCAACAATATGACGCATGAATTCAAAACACCGATATCAACGATATCACTGGCAGCACAGATGTTGAAAGACCCCGCAGTGGGGAAATCACCTGCTATGTTCCAGCATATATCGACGGTCATCAATGATGAGACGAAACGATTGAGGTTCCAGGTAGAAAAGGTTCTTCAAATGTCGATGTTCGACAAGCAGAAGGCTACCTTGAAAATGAAGGAACTGGATGCCAATGAGTTGATTACAGGTGTTATCAACACATTCACCTTAAAGGTGGAGCGTTATAACGGTAATATAGAGTCGGAACTGAACGCAACAGACCCGGATATATTTGCAGATGAAATGCATCTTACGAATGTGATTTTCAATCTGATGGATAATGCGGTGAAGTATAAGAGACCGGATGCGGATTTGGAATTGAAAGTGAAGACCTGGAATGAACCGGGTAAGCTGATGATTTCTATCCAGGATAACGGTATAGGTATTAAAAAAGAGAATTTGAAAAAGATATTTGAAAAGTTCTACCGCGTGCATACAGGTAATCTGCACGATGTGAAGGGCTTCGGATTAGGACTTTCTTATGTGAAGAAGATCATAACAGATCACAAGGGAACCATCCGGGCAGAGAGTGAACTAAACGTTGGAACTAAATTTATTATTGCATTACCTTTACTTAAAAATTAATGATATGGACGAGAAACTGCGTATTTTATTGTGCGAAGATGATGAAAATCTTGGCATGCTTTTAAGAGAATATTTACAGGCGAAAGGTTATTCTGCCGAGTTATATCCCGACGGCGAAGCTGGATACAAAGCTTTTCTGAAGAATAAATATGACTTGTGTGTGTTTGACGTAATGATGCCAAAGAAAGATGGTTTCACACTGGCTCAGGAAGTACGTGCTGCAAATGCCGAAATTCCTATCATCTTCCTGACTGCAAAGACACTGAAAGAAGATATTCTGGAAGGCTTTAAGATCGGTGCGGATGATTATATCACCAAGCCATTCAGTATGGAAGAGTTGACATTCAGAATTGAAGCTATCCTGAGACGTGTACGTGGAAAGAAGAACAAAGAGAGCAATATCTACAAGATTGGTATGTTCACTTTCGATACACAGAAACAGATTTTGTCGACACCTGAAAAGCAAACGAAGCTGACTACTAAAGAGTCTGAACTCTTGGGCTTGCTTTGCGCTCATGCTAATGAAATCCTGCAGCGTGACTTTGCTTTGAAGACGATCTGGATTGATGACAACTATTTCAATGCCCGTAGTATGGACGTGTACATCACGAAGTTGCGTAAACATCTGAAAGAAGATCCTTCTATTGAAATCATCAATATCCACGGAAAAGGATACAAACTGATTACACCGGAGCCGGAAGCTTAATAAACTTCTGCTCTTCACGAAACAAAAAAGGCGGTTACTTTAAAAAAGTAACCGCCTTTTTTATTCTTTTCCGATGATTAGTCTGCCAATTTCTTATTGATAATAATGTATGAAATCAAACCCAGTACCATCAAAACTGCTGAAGTACCTAAAAGGGTATTGTTGTTAACATTACCGGTAAAAGAGCATGAAACTAAAATTACAGCTCCTACCAAGACTAATATCAAGCCCAGATTTTTTAATAAACCTTTCATGTGTGTGTATTTTAATAGATTATTATATTCTTGTCACAAAGAAAAGCATAATTCTTTAACAAGCGAAATTATTTTTGCAAAAAAACTATTATTGAGGGTAAATAGTTGGTTTTGCAGGCTTTCCATAAGCCGTTTATACTAATTCTTTCGCTGTATTTTGCACTAATCTTTCGTATTAAAAAATATTTTTCTTAATACTTCCTGACTTACGCGCAGTTCTTCCACAGTGATACTATGCAATGCCTCTTTCAGAGTTTGGTTGGCAATCACTCGTGCTTGTTCTTCCAGTTCCTTTCCATCTTTGGTGAGGTGGATCAGATTGGTGCGGCGATCTTTCTTGTCAGAGATACGAACCACTAAATGTTGGCGTTCCATATTATCTATCAGGCGCGTCATACTGGGTTTGTCCTTAAAAGTTGCATTACACAACTCTTGTTGCGTCACTCCATCTTTTTCCCACAAAAAGATAAGGACGGTCCACTGCTCCGGAGTAATCTCCAAACCGTTCTGGCGGAAGTTACGGGACAGTTTTCGGTTGATTGCGGCGGAAACTTTACCATTCAGTATGGCAAAGATAAGCCGGATGTCAAAGTTAAATTGCTCGATCATGAAATTATTGTTTAAACAACTTTGCAAAGGTAAGTCACTTCCATGATAAATCCTATCCTCGCGGCACAAAAAAACATTAAATGTTTGTAGATCAAAATAAAATCCCTACCTTTGCACCGCAAATTTTTAAACGAATTATTAATTCATTAATTAAACAAGTATGAATCAATACGAAACCGTTTTCATTTTAACTCCCGTTTTGTCTGATGTTCAGATGAAGGAAGCGGTAGAAAAATTCAAAACGATTCTCACCGAACAAGGCGCAGTAATCGTGAATGAAGAAAACTGGGGATTGCGCAAACTCGCCTATCCTATCCAAAAAAAGACCACCGGGTTCTACACCCTGTTGGAATTCGACGCCGAACCTTCTGTCATCGCTAAATTGGAAATCCAATTCCGTCGTGACGAACGTGTAATCCGTTTCTTGACATTCAGAATGGATAAATTTGCAGCCGAATACGCAGCAAAGAGAAGAAGTGTTAAATCGTCTAACAAAGAAGAAGTAAAGGAGAACTAAAAAATGGCACAAGCACAATCTGAAATCAGATATTTGACCCCTCCCTCGGTCGACATCAAAAAGAAAAAATACTGCCGTTTCAAGAAAAACGGTATCAAGTATATCGATTACAAAGATCCCGAATTCCTGAAAAAATTCTTGAACGAACAAGGCAAGATTCTGCCCCGTCGTATCACAGGAACTTCGTTGAAATTTCAACGTCGTATTGCACAAGCTGTGAAAAGAGCCCGTCACTTGGCGCTGCTCCCTTATGTAACTGATATGATGAAATAATTAAACGAAGGAGGAATTTAGCATGCAAGTAATATTGAAAGAAGATGTCGCTAACCTCGGTTACAAAGACGATGTCGTTACAGTGAAAAGCGGATATGGTCGCAACTACCTTATCCCGCAAGGAAAAGCAGTGATCGCTTCTCCTTCTGCATTGAAAGTTCGCGAAGAAGATTTGAAACAACGCGCTCACAAGCTCGAAAAGATCAAAGCCGATGCTTTGGCTTTGGCTGCCGCTCTCGAAGGCGTGTCTCTTACCATTGGTGCTAAAACCAGCTCGACCGGTACGATCTTCGGTTCTGTAAACAACATTCAGATTGCCGAAGCCCTCGAAAAATTGGGACATATCGTAGACCGCAAACAAATCGTTATTAAAGATACGGTTAAAGAAGTGGGTAACTACAAAGCTATTGTAAAACTTCACAAAGAAGTCAGCGTAGAAATCCCCTTCGAAGTCGTTGCCGAATAATCATCGAAACTTCTTATAGTAAGAACGCCCGACAAAGTCGGGCGTTCTTCTTTTTAAATTCCCACTTATTTATCAACACGACACGTTTTGTCGTTCTGCATCATTATATTTGCACAAGAAGCAAAAACAAACAGATATGGCAAAACTCAGTCAAATACGACGCTTGGCGATACTCATCAACAAACTATCGGCAGTTCGATACGTCCCGACAGACGCACTCATCGCACACGTAGAGAATACCCTCGCCCTATACGACAACAAAGATTCGAACTATTCGCAACGAACTATGCAGCGCGATTTCGGACTTATCGACGAAATGTTCGGCATAGTCATTCGTAACGACAAATCACGAGGATACTACATTGCCGAACTCGACGAGATGACCGACAACTACAAAGAACTACTGCTCAACTTCGAGCTGCTCAGTTCTATCAACACCGACAGTGTTTTGCAAAAATACGTCCTCGCCGAGCATCGCCAAAACGCCATACGGCACGAACTCATCGCTCCCCTCCTAAAAGCGATACGGAAAAGGAATCCCATTGAATTCGACTACACCTTAGTACGCCATAACGGAAAAATCGTTCACAAACGGCTCATGCCCCATTTCTTGAAAGAATCGCAATACCGATGGTATCTCATCGGCTACGACACCGACGGCAAACTGAAATCGTTCGGAGTGGACCGTATCTCGGCGATAAATATTCTCGAAGATACACAATTCCTCCGTGACGAACACATAAATATCCCCGCACTCTTTCGGGAAAGTTACGGGATATGGAACAATCCCGAAGACCCGGTCGAGGATATCATACTCAAATACGACTCGGTCGATGGGGCTTTCGTGAAAACACTACCCCTGCATCTGTCTCTTATACACATCTCCGAGCCCACGAGACGCTCATGAATCTCG